>Ga0209938_1000006_pt1 | contig 82178 bp, 66 predicted proteins | sample SalPonR2_C_D1_MG_FD_185708 | JGI IMG/M metagenome (GOLD analysis project Ga0209938, IMG submission 185708) | Salt pond soil microbial communities from South San Francisco under conditions of wetland restoration - Salt Pond MetaG R2_C_D1_MG... ... | reverse complement strand
CCTTTATGGCACCCGAAAAGATAGCTTCTTAATGAGGTATTATGATCAAATTTATACCATTCATCAGATTGATTCCACAACCCTGAATGAATTGCTGTTTACCGTCCGTAACAATCCGGAGTTATCACGAGACCTCTATCAGGAGGCTCGCCGCCAGTTCGATGAACAATACCCTGATAATCGATGACTTAACAATTATTTAATCTGCTATATGCAGATCAAATTCTTATTTACTTTAGTTTTACATATTGCTTCATTTTGGCTTGCTAGCTACGGTGTTATTTCGATGTTTAGGATATCCGGTACTACGGCTGATAAAACCCAAAAGATGGTCGATCCCGTTAAAATTTTGATTGTAGATGACGAACCAGACATTCTGGACATTCTTCGCTACAACCTGGAAAAAGAGGGGTATAAAGTTTTTACCGCAGAAGACGGTAAAGCTGGTATACAGTTAGCGGAAAAAGAACAGCCACATCTGATCATTCTGGATATTATGATGCCGAGAATGGATGGGGTGGAGGTCTGTCGGAATTTGCGCTCTAAGCCTATGTTCAAAAAGACCGTTATTACTTTCCTGACCGCCCGCGAAGAAGATTATTCTCAGATTGCTGCGCTGGACGTAGGAGGAGATGATTACATCACCAAACCGATTCGACCCCGTGTTTTTATGAGCCGTATTAAGGCCCTGATCCGTCGTTTAGATCGCAGCGAAGATGAAGAAACGGTAAAAGTAGGTGATTTGAAGATTGATAAAGAGAAAGTCAGCGTGATCCGGGGCGAGGAGGTGATCGAGTTAGCAAAAAAAGAATTTGAATTACTTTATTTGCTGGTTTCCAAACCAGGTAAAGTTTTTTCGCGCGAGGAGATCTTCAACAAGGTATGGGGAACCGATGTTATTGTCGGCAACCGAACCATTGACGTGCATATCCGCAAATTACGAGAAAAGATCGGTGATCATTACATCAAGACCATCAAAGGGATTGGTTATAAATTTGAATTCTAATCTTGAAAAATCCAACACCCAAACAAATTGCTTTTGTATCGGCCTCCTACATTCTGTTAGGGGCTTTTGGTGTTTTCCTGGTCTATGAATTAGGCCTCTCTTTGGGGATGTCCAGGCTAATCGGGTACTTCGTGCTTGGATTAGGTTTCTTCGGGGCCGCTTACTATATTATTTTACTTTACCTGAAGAAGTATATCTATCGGAAAATCAAGGTGATATATAAGACTATTCACCAGGAAAAATTACAGCCGGGCGAGAAAAATAACATGATTGATATTGACTCGGATATTATTGCCGAGGTGGAAAAAGAAGTCATTAACTGGGCCGAAAATCAGCGGCGGGAGTTAGAACAATACAAAGCTTGGGCCGAATATCGCCGCAATTTTGTCGGGGATATTTCTCACGAGCTTAAAACCCCCATTTTTAATATCCAAGGCTACATTGAATCCCTCATCGAAGGGGGACTGGAAGACGAGCAGGTCAACATGAAATTCCTAAAGCGGGCGGCTACCAACGTGGAGCGCTTGCAGACCATTGTTCAGGACCTGGAGGCCATTGCGCGCCTGGAATCCGGTGAGGTGGTACTGGAAATGCAAACTTTTGATATTAAAGATCTGGTGGATGAGGTATTCGATGATTTAGAGATGAAAGCCAGAGAGAATAAGGTAGAGCTGGTCTTCAAGGAGGGAGCCGCTAACGGTTTTAAAGTGCGGGCAGACCGGGAGCGAATCCGTCAGGTACTGACTAATCTGATAAATAATTCCATCAAATACGGACACGATGGTGGCCTCAGTAAAGTAGCCTTTTACGATATGGATAAGAATATCCTGATTGAAGTAGCGGACAATGGCATTGGTATTCCCAAGCAGCATCTTAATCACGTCTTCGATCGCTTCTATCGGGTGGATAAGAGTCGCTCCCGTCGGCGGGGTGGTTCCGGTCTGGGTTTATCCATCGTTAAGCATATTATTGAAAGCCATCAGCAAACCATCAATGTGCGGAGCACACCCGGCCTGGGTTCGACTTTCGGATTTACGCTGGAAAAGGCAAAGTGACAGCTTTTTCACTATCTTTGGCGCAAATTATTAGTGGACAATGATTAATGTTTCGAACGTATACGTGCAGTATGGTGATCGCATCTTATTGAATAAGGTCAATCTCGTAATTGGTGAAAAAGAAAAGGTAGGACTGGTTGGCCGCAATGGCGCCGGCAAGTCAACCATGCTCAAGATCATCGCCGGGGAGATGAGTCCTCACGAAGGTAATGTCTCTTTTCCCAGGGAGAGTACCCTTGGCTTCTTGCATCAGGAGATGGATATTCCGAAAGGAAAGACCGTGATGGAGGAAACGCTTACCGCATTTGAACACACCAAACAACTGGAAGCGCGCATCCAGGAGATCAACGAGGAGATGGCCCGGCGTACCGATTACGAAAGCGATTCTTATCACCAGCTACTGGATGAATACGCTACCCTGACCAATCGCTTTTCTTATCTGGACGGGGAATCGATGGAAGCTAATGCAGAGAAGGTGCTCAAGGGTTTGGGTTTCACCCAAAAAGACTTTGAGCGCCTGACCGATGAATTTTCGGGAGGTTGGCAGATGCGGATTGAATTGGCAAAGATGCTACTGCGTCATCCCGACTACTTATTGTTGGATGAGCCTACTAATCATCTGGATATTGAATCTATTATTTGGTTAGAGTCCTTTCTACAAGACTACACTTCGACCGTCATTGTGATTTCTCACGATAAGGAATTTCTGGATAATATTACTAAGCGTACCGTCGAAGTAGAGCTGGGTAATCTGTACGACTACAAGGCGGGCTACACTGAATACGTGGAAATGCGCGCCGAACGCCGCGAAAAACAAATCGCCGCCTACGAAAATCAGCAACGGGTAATTGCAGATCGGGAAAGAACGATTAACCGTTTTATGGCGAAAGCCACCAAAACGAAGATGGCCCAATCCATGCAAAAGCAACTCGACAAAATGGAGCGTATTGAAATTGATCAGCAGGACGTGGGGGTAATGGACTTGCGTTTCCCACCGGCACCGCGTTCCGGACAGGTCGTCGTAGAGGCGAAGTCTGTCGTCAAAAAATACGATGATTTACTGGTTCTGGATGAGATAGACTTTAAGATGGATCGGGGAGACCGGGTGGCCTTCGTTGGACAAAATGGCCAGGGGAAAACAACACTGGCCAAGATGTTAATCAGTAAGTTGTCCATTAGCTCGGGAACCATTCAATTGGGACATAATGTAGAGATCGGGTACTATGCCCAAAACCAATCGGATACTTTATACCCCAAGTCGACAGTGCTGGAAACAATGGAACAGGATGCACCAGCGGAGATGCGTCCCAAATTGCGTAGTATACTGGGTGCTTTTATGTTTTCAGGGGAGGATGTAGACAAAAAAGTCTCGGTACTATCCGGAGGAGAGCGGGCACGACTGGCCCTGGCTTGCTTATTACTTCGTCCCTTTAACCTGCTGGTACTCGATGAGCCGACCAATCACCTCGATATGCTTTCGAAAGATGTACTGAAGCAAGCGCTCATAGATTACGACGGATCGCTGATTGTCGTATCCCACGACCGGGATTTCCTGGCGGGACTGACCAATCGAACGCTGGAGTTTAGAGATCGTCAATTACACAACCACATTGGGGATGTGAACGCCTTCCTGGAAAAGCGCGCCCTGGATAATATGCGCGACGTTGAATTGCGCAACAAGGCATCCAATAAAGAGGAGGAAGCCCCGGCACCCAAGCCAACCCTAAGTTACGAGGAGAGAAAAAAATTATTGCGGGCCATCGATCGATCAGAAAAGCAAGTCGAAAAGCTGGAAGAAAAAATAGCGACCTTTGAAGAAAAAATGCTGGACCCTTCCTTCTACGAACAGGCCGATGCCGATGATCAACTCAAAACATACGGCCAGCTGAAAACGGACCTCGACGAGGCCATGGAAGAATGGGAAATGACCCAGTTGGAATTGGATAAGTATGAATAATTGAGACCCCGGTCAACTATTTCTCAATTTTATTGAACTCGTATTTGGTTACCTGACTATCGTAGCTCAGCAGTTGCTCCATCTCTCTGGGAAAAGTGACCGTCGGATCGTAACCGACCAACCAGTAGTTACTCTTTTCTGGGAGTTCGGCCAGGATTTGCATATTTTGCAAGCCGTATTTATAGACCCAGTTGTGTACGTATACTCCTGGTCGTAATTCAATACAGAGTTGATTAGGCATGACGTCTTTGGGCAGGCCAAAGTCAAAAGGTTTCTTTTCTACCCAGCCCTCCTTTAGGGCAATGTTTTCCAGGCTTCGCTCTAGTAATAAGACCTCGGGTGGACGGGTATCTTTTCCGGAAACCGATTTGCTAACATCTTGCTCGAATTGCGTGATCGTGACCAGCGGGAGGTCAAGACTTTGACTGCGAAAAAAACCTTTTTGACGCCACAGATCAGCCTGTTTTATTTGGTTTTGTAGTTGATTCCACTCGGTATCATTTAGTTTGCGTACCCAGGTGCCTAACTTTGGGGTGTACCGCTTTCCTGTATATTCTGCAATTTTATTTTGATAAATCGCCATCTCATAGATAGGGTACCTGCCCCGACTTGGACCCCGCTCCATTTTTAGGAGTAGTAAGTCATCGCTAAGCGGAATTTTTTGTACAGGTGTGCAATCGGTACAGAAAAAGCCCACCATTAGGAGTAGTAGCAATAGTAAAGGTTTTCTCATATTTATTTAGATGTAAGTAATCGTTCAACATTATCTATATCCTATTTCAGGCCCTTTTATGCTTATACTTCGTTAAAAAGCCTCGCTGTAGCTAAGGCTATAGCTACGTTTTTTGCCTCGTAGAAGCCCAAAATTACTCTGAACTAAACTTATACATAATATTGATCAATTACTTATAAAACAAGAACAAATCCGCCATTATAGCTACTGGCGGTAGAGTAAATTGTCAATATTATCAGATTTTGGAATGAGCAGAATTTCCGTTCTACGGTTCTGGGCTCTTCCGGCTGCACTGCTATTGGTCGCTACCGGATCGTATTGGCCCCTACCAGAAATGGTGATTCGCTCCGGATCAATGCCTTGTACCATCATCAGGCGGGCCACGGTATTGGCGCGTTCTATGCTGAGCTTCCAGTTGGTGTTGGGATCTCCCTGATTATCGGTGTGCCCTTCGACGATAATATCGACGGTGGGATTATTCTGTAGGGTGTTGACCAACTGCCGGACGGCCTGACGGCCATTGCTACCCACAAACGAACTTCCGGTACTGAATAAAAGTTCCTGGCTGAGGGTAACCGCGATCTGGCCATTGCCCTGAGACACCTGTACGCCCTGAAGGTTGATTGCTCCCAGGTCAGTGTCTACGTTAGCCTTGAGTAGGCGTAGTTGCTCGTCCTGCTGCTGAATTTCTTGTTGTAGCTGCTGAATAATGCGCTGGCGATTATTGATATCGCTGCTGTAGTTGTTTTGTAGATTATTGAGGCGGGCTTCTCGCTGGCGTAATTCCTGTTCCTTTTGGAGCAACTCCTGTCTCTGCATTTGCAATTCTTGCTGGAGATTGTACTGCCGGTCTCCGGAGCTATTCACAATTTCATTATTCTGGTTCACCAGGCGCGTATAGCGTTGTAGTAGATCCTGGTAGCTTTGGTTGAGACCAATATTAGTAGAGCGCAGACCCTCAATTTCACGATAAGCCTGGGCGAGTTCAGATTCCATTTCTACCAGGTCTGTTTCTACCTGCTCGCGACTGGTGGCCACCGAGTCCAGGGTGTTCACTTCTGCTTCTAACTGTTGTTTTTCTTTTTCCAGATCCAGGTATTTTTGCTGGGGAACACAAGAGGAGAGACATCCGCTGAGGATAAGCAGGAGTATGGGCAAATATTTCATAAGCGTACTTGTAACTTTTGTAAATCCTATTTTCTCGGAGCATTTCATGAACCGTCTTTTCAAATGTAAGCAAAAAAATTAAATTGTATTTCTTTCCTTAAAAATTACCCCCTGGCTTTTTTTGCTTTTTCTTAACACCTTCGGGCTTAAACTTTGGGATCTCGCGCTGGTCCAAAGGGCATATTTCACAACAAAAACACAGAACAAATGAAAAAGTACATTTTTTTAGTCGCGCTTTTCAGCCTGGGTATGGTCTTCTCCGCAAGCGCCCAAAGCCAAAAAACACCCAAGGCCAGTAAACGTCAGGTCGTACAGACTAAGCGAATTAAACAAGGGGTCAAAACTGGTGAACTCACTAGGGGAGAAGTAGCGGTATTGGGTAAACAGCAGCGCTCCATTAATCGTTCCAAGCGCAGTGCCAAAGCGGACGGACAGGTCACCCGGGCGGAACGTGTTCAAATACAAAATCGCCAGAATCGAGCTAATCGTAATATCAAGCGTAAAAAAAATAACAAACGCGCTCAAAACTAATCAGGCAACTAATTTGGGTAGTTTGGTTGATTTCCAGACCTTCGTGTAATGGGATCATTCACCAATCTACCCGAATTAAGTACCGGCCACTGGCTATTGGTGATGGCTTGTGCCATGCTGATTGGTATGTCAAAGGCGGGAATTAAAGGAATGGGCATGCTGACCATTCCCATCATGGCCGCGGTGTTTGGCGGTAAGCCTTCCGCCGGGCTACTCTTACCCATTTTGAGTTTTGCCGATTTTTTTGCGGTCAGCTACTACAATCGCGATGCTAATTGGAAATACGTTTGGCAGTTGATCCCCGCCGCGATAGTCGGCGTACTGATTGCCGTTTGGGTAGGGCAATTAATCGATGATGCGACCTTTAAATCATTGATGGGTTGGTTGATCGTGGGGGGACTGGTCCTGATGATTATCCTGGAGAAACGGCATTTGCCCGCTACGATAATTGATAGCTGGTGGTTTGGTGCCCTGTTTGGGATTATGGGGGGCTTCAGTACCATGATCGGCAATGCAGCCGGTCCGGTATTGGCGGTTTACCTGTTGAGTACCCGAATTCCGAAACAGAGTTTTATTGGTACCGGTGCCTGGTTCTTTCTCATCATTAATTTGGTGAAATGGCCCTTCCATATATTTATCTGGAAAACCATAACCTGGTCTACTTTTACCCTTAATTTAATGACCATTCCTGCGATTGCCCTGGGGGTATTTATTGGGATTTCCATTATTAAGTTGATTCCGGAAAAAACTTTTCGCTACTTTATCATCTTCATGACTTTTGTGATCGCCCTGCGACTTATTTTTTGGTGATTAACATTCCGTTTATACAATAGCTCTTAATAATCCTTTATTTTTATCGGCTCAAAACACAACCAAGCAATTAAACCATGAAGCGATTATTTATTCTTTCCCTACTTTTATTCGGATCTTTTGGCTACTGCCTAAATGCGCAACAAGCGCCAATCGGAATTAGTATAGACGATGTCAAAGTACAGGAAGGTGAACAAGTTTGCCTGCCCGTCCACCTGTTTAATTTTCGGAACATGCTCTCGATGCAATACACCATTAAATTCGATCCGGAAGTTTTGACCTTCGTTGGGGTAATTGATCAACAATTACCTTACATGAATACCAGTAATTTTGGCTTGCACAATGCACAGAAAGGAGAGATTACGGTGGTGTGGATCGATAACTCTTTGCAAGGAGTAACCAAAGCGGAAGGGGACTCGGCCTTTACGCTTTGTTTTCGCGTCAAAGGAGAAACGGGTACGCAGACGGAAATTACCTTCACTGATCAACCGACCCCTTTTGAATCGGTTAATGTGAACGAACAGGTTATTCCCATAAACACCAAGAAAAGTACGCTCAAAATTCAGTAAAGCAAAAGGAAACGCGAGGCGAATCTGTCTATTGGGCAGATCCGCCTCTTATTTTTAGTATTGTATAGTACTCAGATCCACAACAAATCCTTTTACGCCCAGACTGCGACGTAGGCGATTGATTTGTTGGGTAGCGGCCGGGCGGTCTTCGTAGGGCCCAACAATTATTTTGAAGGACATACTGGCACCACTTTGCTCAATGCTCAATAGCGCATTGTTGATTTTCTTCGCTTGCAGACGAGTCAGTTCCCGCATGGCATTTTCGTAAGTACTCAGGGAGGCGACCTGAACGCCGTAGCCCGCTTTATTTACCTGTAATACCTTAATTTCGTAGAGTCCATACTTTTCGTAGGGCGTAGTTAAAAGGCGATCGCTGTAATCCGTACCGCTATTTTTAGTGACGGGCTTTTTTTCTGCACTTTCTTTTGGTGTATTCGCATTGCGTTCGGGAGTGGATTCCGTGGCGCGCTCAGCAGGATTGCTGCTGTCGTTGTTCTCATCGTTATTGAGCACCATATCCAGGCTGGGGGGGCTGTAGACTTCCGGCTCTTCTTCCGGCTCCGGGCTTGAGGTGGGGCTTGCCTTTCCAACTACCTCTACCTTCACGTCGGCTACACCATCCCGGACCATGTCCAGCGCTTTGGCAGCAGCGTAGGAGACATCCACAATTCTTCCTTTGATATGCGGCCCTCGGTCATTAACGCGTACAATGACGGAGCGACCATTATCCTGGCGCGTAATCCGGAGTTTGGTGCCGAAGGGGTGGATCTTATGGGCACCGGTGAACTCATTGGCATTGTAAGGTTCACCACTGGCCGTAATTGCGCCCTGATATGCCATGTCCAGGTAAGAGGCTTTGCCAAATTCTTGGGCATTGGCTTGCGCCGAAAAAAGGAATACTGTACTCAGCAGTATGGTGGTAAATAATTTCATGATTTTTAATTTTTAGTGTTCGGTTTTTTGTCTCAGAATAGAATCCTTCCCAAAGTCATGCGAAAAATAGACTTTTTATGGGGTTTTTGCTCATTCTGTTATGGAAACGTAAAATTCGGGTACCTTTATTTTATTGTGGTGTGCAGTTGAACTATTACTTTTGTAATTTTGTACTTGTTTTGCGAAAGCAATAAGGCGAAGTTGTTTAAAAACTCCTCACTGAGCCCTTGGCAACACATTGAAAGCCAATACGGCAGCTCTTTTTTCCCTTCGTCCGCCTGAGGCGGATGGCTACGAGAAAAAAGTAGCTTTGTCTTGACTTCCAAGCCGTTACCAATCATCTCACCAGGGATTCTTAAACAACTTCGGCGTTTTTAAACGACTTCAACTAAAACAGAGAAGTAATGAGTAAGCACGGAAGAGTCCTGGTCGCAATGAGTGGAGGTATTGATAGTACCGTTACGGCTATGCTAATGCACGAACAAGGATACGAAGTGGTGGGTATCACCATGAAAACCTGGGATTATGCCAACTCCGGCGGCTCCAAAAAGGAGACGGGATGTTGTAGTCTGGACTCTATCAATGATGCCCGTCAGGTAGCCGTTGATATGGGATTTCATCACTTTATTATTGATATTAGGGATGAGTTTGGGGATTATGTGATTGATAATTTTGTCGAGGAATACATCGCAGGACGTACACCTAATCCCTGCGTGCTGTGTAATACGCACATCAAGTGGAGCGCTATGCTCAAAAGAGCAGATGCGCTGGATTGTGAGTTTATTGCTACGGGACACTATGCACAGATTGTGCAGGGCGACAACGGCCGCCGTTTTATCCGTAAGGGAGTGGATGATAAAAAAGACCAGTCCTACGTATTGTGGGGGTTGACCCAGGAAGCGCTGCAGCGCAGTCATTTCCCTCTGGGTAAATTGACCAAACCAGAAGTGCGTCAGATCGCTTACGATGCAGGTTATACGGAGCTTTCTAAAAAAGGCGAAAGCTACGAAATCTGTTTTGTGCCCGATAATGATTATCGTAGCTTTCTAAAGCGTCGGGTGCCCGACCTGGAAGAGAGTGTAGCGGGCGGACAATTCGTAGATACCCAGGGTAAGGTCATTGGAGAGCACGCAGGCTATCCTTTCTTCACCATTGGTCAGCGCAAAGGGCTGGGCATGGCTTTTGGTAAGCCAATGTTTGTCACGGAAATCCGTCCGGAGACCAATACCGTGGTGCTGGGTACCGCCGAGGAGCTGGTGCGTAATGGTATGAATGTCTATCAGACCAACTCCATGAAATACCCAGAAATACCTGAGGGTATGGAGGCTGTCACGAAGGTGCGGTACAAAGACCGGGGAACCCTGAGTAAACTCTCCAATAAAGGTAATCAGGTAGAGGTAGAGTTTTACGCCAACGTCGGAGGGGTGGCCCCTGGTCAGTCGGCCGTCTTTTACGAGGGAGATGATGTAATTGGTGGTGGAATCATCCACAGCGCACTTTCGAATAATTAGAACATCTAATGGAGCTAATCGAAATAGGAAAAATGGGCAAGCCCTACGGTACGGAGGGCTTGCTCCGTTGTTTTATCGCGGATCCTTATCTGGCCGATTTCCTGGACAGTGAATTCCTCTTCGTGAAGCTGAATGGTCAGGCCGTTCCCTTTTTTATCGAAGGGGCAGAAGGGGATGGTAATGGTATTCATCTACAAATGGAGGATATCGAAGATCGAGAGGCCGCCTCTGACCTGGCAGGAAAGATAATTTACCTGCGCCGGGAAGACATGGGCGAGCCACCGGAAGTCACTCCCTCCGATGAGAAAGCCTATACCCAGTGGCTGGGTTATCAGCTGAAAGATTTAACGCTGGGCGATATTGGACCCATTGAATCTTTTGAAGAACTTCCACAGCAGATCCTGGCGGTGGTGAGCTACCGGGGAGGAGAAGTAATGATCCCCTTTCAGGAACAATTGATTCTGGAAAATAATCCCGCTGACAAAACCCTTCTCATGGATTTACCAGCGGGACTCCTGGAATTGTAAATAGTAAGTAGAGTTTTCTTTACCCCGCCGTTAATTGTAGCAGGGGGTAGTTCGATAAGTATCATTCTGAATACTCTGCTCATGATCAATGGTAAAAGAGAATTCTTTTTCATCCCGACCCCGGATATATTGTGCGTAATCCCAATTACCGGCATGCGTTAATACGTAGATGCCATTTACCTGCCCTTCCACCATTTCCTGATAAGTCGTTTCGATGACCGGGTAAGCTCCTTCCGTGCTCATCTTTTCATCGATTTCCCGTAGTTCGATTGCTTCCGACTGACCCCGGTATTTTACCTCAATGGCCGTCCCATCTTCCGAAAAAGCAATAGAAAGCCCCAGTTTGTTGTCGCCACCACCTTCGTAACAAATGTAATAAGCTGGAATTTCCCTTTTTTCGCCTTGTTCCATTTCTTCATACCGGTTATCCGGAGGGGTAGGAATGGATGGGCCCGCCGGTTGGTTTTGGCAGGCCCATCCACAAGCGATTACCATAAGAAAGCGTAATGTTTTATTTATCATGTTTTGTACTTAGATTATTTTTTGTCCATTCCAGGCTGCTTGATCTCGAAGTCTTCTGCCTGCTTGGCTTCCTCGACCAGCTCTTTTACATCTTCGAGTAATTGCCTGGCATCATAAACGATACCATCTTTAACGGTGTATTTGACGCCGCCAACGCGTACGACTTCATTATCTTCGGTAAGTTTTATGGCGCCCGTTCCGTACAGCACTTTTAGGTTTTCCAGCGGATTTTCTTCAACGATGACAAAGTCAGCCAGTTTACCTTCCCGGACGGTACCGATCTGATCGGCCATACCCAGGGCTTCGGCTCCATTCATAGTAGCCGAGCGAATAACTTCCAGTGGATGGAATCCCGCCTCCCGTAATAGTTCTAATTCGCGGATATAGGCAAAGCCGTAGAGTTGAAAGATAAATCCGGAATCGGAGCCAGCGGTAACTCTGCCACCCCGGTTTTTATATTCGTTGATAAAGCTCATCCAGAGGCGATAGTTTTCTTTCCAGGCTACTTCTTGTTCGGTCCCCCAGAAATGCCAGTAAGAACCGTGGGAGATTTTGCTGGGCTGATAGAATCGCCACAAAGAGGGTAGGGTATAGGTCTCATGCCATTCTGCCCTGCGCGCCCGCATCAAGTCGCGGCTGGCCTCGTAGATGTTGAAGGTAGGATCAATGGTGAAATCAAGTTCTAGTAGTTCGTCCATGACTTTGTTCCAGTGCTCACTGTAGGGGGGAGCTGCCTGCTTCCAAAGTTTGCCAGCCTCACCAAATCGATCCTGTTCATTTTGGTAGTTGTAGTTAAGTGGATAATCCTGTACCGTGCGATCTTCAAATAAAGCTTCGGGCAATCCGTACCAGTGCTCCATTGAGGTGAGTCCGGCGCGGGCGGAGTTTAAGACATTCCAGCGAGCGACGTCCATTTGGGCGTGGTGGCAGGCAGAACGCAGTCCCAGCCTTTTATTTTCGCGTAAAGCAGCATCCATGATTTCGGGTGGTGCACCAAAAAACTTGATGCCATCTGCACCATTTTCTTTATTCTTCCATACCCAGGCACGGGCCTGTTCCGGAGTCGAAATTGGTCCGTCGCTGCCTTGTCCGAAGGCAGTGTAGGCCAGAATCCGTGGAGCGACGATCTCATTTTCAGCACTCTTTTCCTTATGGCGTAACACCCAATCCAGACCATTACCACAGGAAGGATCACGCACGGTGGTAATGCCGTGGGCCATCCATAACTTAAAGACGTATTCACCACCAGCACCCTGTGCAGAACCGCCAATGTGTCCGTGCATATCGACAAAACCCGGCATAAGGTACATCCCTTCGCAGTCGAGTTCCTTGCCGCCAGGCTTAAGCTTTGGACGACCTTCTGGCTTGATCTCTACACCCGGATAGCCGACGACCTTGATTTCTTTTATGATATTATTTTCGACGACAATATCGATGGGGCCCCGTGGTGGAGCACCGTTTCCGTTAATGAGGGTCACGCCACGGATAATTAACTGCTCGTAAGGGCCGTCACCCTCATCCGCATCTCGGGGGGGCGCATCTTCGACCTGGGCCGTAAGCAAGAGGGAAAGACAGCTTAGAAATAAAACGTAAAGGTATTTTTGCATAGTCAGCAGAATTTCAAGTAGAAAAAATTAGAAACTCAAGATAAAAATGTTTTTATCCATTTTGTAGATTTTTGTAAACCGAAGATCGGAATAGACGTATAAAGAGAAATAATTAGCCTAAAAGTGGCTTTTAAAAACGAGATAGAAAAAAGATCAGATATGAGCGATAAACCAACTTTTGCGAAAGCGTATCCCCATACCTCCAAAATAGAACAGACCGATATTTACCACGAAACCCCAATTCAAGATCCCTATCAGTGGCTGGAGGACGATGAGGCCGAGGATACAAAAGACTGGGTAAAGGCACAAAATGAGCTGACTTTCGAATATCTGAGGCAAATTCCTTATCGGCAAAATCTAAAAGAACGCCTAGAGTCTTTGTGGAATTACGAAAAGTATTCTGCTCCCTTTAAGTACGGAGCCTACACCTATTTTTACAAAAATGATGGCTTGCAAAATCAGTACGTGACCTATCGCCAAAGGGGAGAAGAGGCTCCCGAAGTGTTTTTGGATCCGAATACCTTTTCCAGGGATGGAACTACCTCACTTACCGACCTGAGCTTCAGTAAAGATGGTCGTTTGGCGGCCTACGCTATTTCGGAAGGTGGTGCCGATTGGCGTACTATTCAGGTGATCGATACGCAGACTAAAGCACCGATTGGCGAACCCATTAAAAATGTTAAGTTCTCCACTATTTCCTGGCGGAGGAATGAAGGCTTTTATTATAGTGCTTACGCAAAACCGGAATCCGGCAGTGCGCTTTCGGGCATGACCCAACATCACCGGTTATTTTTTCATCAGCTGGGTACCTCCCAATCTGAGGATGAGTTGATCTTTGGCGGAGAGCATACACCAAGGCGCTACATTGCCGGCCTCGTCTCTGAAGACGAAAACTGGCTGGCCATTTCTGCTGCGAACTCTACTTCCGGTAATGAATTGTACATGCAGGATTTGCGCAAGCGAAATGCTCCCATCGTACCGGTAGTCACCAACTTTGATAATGATCATAGCCTGGTGCACACTCAGGGAGAGACCTGGTTCATCCTGACCAACTATCAGGCACCCAATCGTCGCTTAATAAGGGTGGAAGCGGCACAGCCCGGGGTAGCAAACTGGGTGGATGTCAGAGCAGAGCGGGAGCAGCCCCTGTCGGTAAGCACGGCGGGAGGCTACTTTTTTGCCCAGTACCTGAAAGATGCTTTGGCCTATATTGAGCAGATAGATATCAAAGGAGCACTAGTCCGGCAGGTAACCCTGCCGGGAGCCGGTACCGTGGCTGGCTTTTCAGGTAAATGGGAGGAGAAAGAATTGTACTTTATTTTCACCAGTTATGTCAATCCGGGGACCATCTATCGCTACGAACTGGAAAGCGGAAATTCAGAAGTCTATAAAGAAAGCGGAGTCGATTTTGATCCGGAGGCTTATACTTCCCAGCAGGTATTTTATACTTCTAAAGATGGGACGCGCATTCCGATGATGGTCACGCATAAAAAAGGACTTCAGCTCGATGGGAAAAACCCCACGATGTTATACGGCTACGGAGGTTTTAATATTAGCTTGACGCCAGCTTTTAGTGTGTCAAACATTATCTGGATGGAGCAGGGTGGCGTCTTTGCGGTACCCAATATACGAGGAGGCGGAGAATACGGGGAGTCCTGGCACAGTGGTGGAATCAAATTACAGAAGCAAAATGTATTCAATGATTTTATAGCGGCAGCAGAATACCTTATTGAACACAATTATACCTCCTCCGAATACCTGGCTTTACACGGCGGCTCGAATGGTGGATTGCTGGTAGGCGCAGTGATGACCCAGCGTCCGGAATTGGCCAGGGTGGTTTTACCAGCGGTGGGGGTTTTGGATATGTTACGCTATCATAGATTCACTGCCGGAGCCGGCTGGGCCTACGATTATGGTACGGCGGATGACAGTCCCGAAATGTTTGAATATCTGCTGGCTTATTCTCCGTACCACAATTTAAAAGAAGGTACGGCTTATCCCGCCACGATGATAATGACCGCCGATCATGACGATCGGGTCGTGCCGGCACACTCTTTTAAATTCGCGGCCCGTTTGCAAGAAGTTCAGGTAGGCTCGGCACCCGTATTGATTAGGATTGAAACCAAAGCCGGACACGGCATGGGTAAGCCCACGGCAAAGATGATTGAAGAGCAAGCGGATAAATGGGCCTTTACTTTTTACAATATGGGCGTGGCGCTTATTTTGGACTAGGCAATTACTCCAGCTCGGCGATTTTTTCTAATAGCCAGGAGCGGTTAATGGTGTTTTTATTATCGGTGACTTCTTGTTTTAGTTTTGTCAATTCGGACTGTGCATTTGGTGGTAAATTGACTAGTTTTTTGGTGAACCGAATTTGATTTTTGAATAGCGTTTTTCTGCTATCTGGAATATTCTTATTGCGGTTGAGATAAACCCGGAAACTTTCCAGTAAATAAATTAGTGGATCGTATTGGTCTGATTCGTAGTAGGTTTTGATGAGGATAGATTTTGAGTTGATGTTGTAAAATATATCCTCATATTCCACATTTCGCAGAATTTCAATAACCTTATTGTAGTCTTCCTGATAGAAATGCAGATTTGCCAGGTTATAGGATACCGCATTATCCCGGTATTTATCATCAATGAATTGGCCGTATTCATTAATGAACTGGTGGACCTGATCAAACTTTCCTGATCTAAGCGCAACCGTAATGATATTATTAAAGTCCCATTGAGATAATTCCTTTGAATACTCTACTGTTGCGTTAGCATAACCCACGTACAGGGAATATAATTCATCCAGATAATTAGGGTCCCCGGTATTTATTTTTCGGATACAGTGATTGATACCTGCTGAATAAATCGCGATTGCTTCGTAGGCAGGGAAAAAACGTATATTTTCATCCAGCTGTTTCTTATATTCGTAATAGTATTGATCGTCTTCGGGGTGTTTACTTAATTGATTAATCGTATAGTATAAACGAACCGGCGGTTCGTACAAACCAGATGTTTCCTCAATAAAAGTATTAATCTGATCAACGAAGCGGATGTCTGCGTTTAGACTTCCGTCGATTCTCTTCCAAATGGTCGCATCGTAGTCAAGACGTAGTTTTTCTGCAAAATAATAAATGTCCAGGGCATCAGACAGTTTTGAAAAGTCAGTAGAGATATTTTTCTTTTGCTCGATTTCAGTTTCCAGGTCGTGTAGTAACTTACTGGCTTCCAGTAAGTAGTAGTAGTATTTACTATTTCGGAAGGTGGTGTTCTGCGGGATTTTTTCCACAAATTTTCGCATCCCGCTGTACAATCGATCAATCTTTTTATCGAGTACGGCCTCCAATTCATAAATCGATTTTTGGTACTCATCTTTCTCAAATTGCTCCTGCGCCAGAAATTTTTCTACCAGTTTAAGCAGGTCGGATAGATACTTTCTGAACCTTACGTCGTCATAAGAAGTGCCCGGCTGAACTTTTTTCCAGGCTTTTTCTTTAGTAAATGGTTTGGAGCGGCCGGAATTGAGATCCTTATGAATCATTTTGAACAAATCAACTAGAGCTTGATTTATATTAAAGTAAGGGGACTGTACGAACTTGAGGCACCGTCCCCTTTCGCGATTGCTCAGTTTTTCCAGGACTAAATAAACCTTCGTTTCCCGCATTTAAATTGATTTGTTTTTTGGTAAATTTAAGGATAATATTTAACTTGCCATTGGCTTCTTTCTTCGGAAGGGTGCTAATAGCAATGAATATTAAAAATCCACGGTGACCATGAATATATTTCTACACAGAAAGCAGTTAATGCTTTTCCTTCTGGTGTTGATCGGTATCCCGCTTTGGGGCCAGACCGATACCACGATCCAAACCCAGCCCGGAGAGCCGGTTGATCTCTCGTTCCTCCACTATCGGGGACTTCCCGTAGGCTTACAAACTATTGAAGAGCCTAAGTATGGAGAGTTAAATGGTCCCAATCTAATTTTGGGCTCTACAGAGTTTTTTACTTACACTTATCAGCCTAACGAAGGATTTATTGGCGAAGACACATTCACTTTTACCCGGATGAACTGCTTTGTCCCGGATTTATGTCTAGACACGGTTTCGGTCACCATCGAGGTTCAGTATCCGGAAGTTAATGCCCATCAGGATGTTGCTTTTGCTATGTTAAATGCGGAAGCACAAGCTATTGACGTACTGGCCAATGACGAAGGATTCGGAGCCGAACTTTCCTTACTGAACGTACCCATGGTTAACAATGGGACGGCAAGTGTAGAAAACAATAAGATCTATTTTCAACCCAAATCAGGCTTCGAAGGCATTGCCAGTTTTAATTACAACGTTTGTAATCAATACGGTAAATGTGATCTGGCCACCGTTAATGTGGTTGTGAATGGGGTGGTACCTGGCACTTCCGATACCCTTCGGATTTTCACCGGTATTAATGAAGCTATTCCGATTATTACGCCTTCCGATTATATTTTAGATATCAACCCTTCTAATGGGGATTTTATAGATAATGGTGATGTTCCTTATTATACGCCGGGCCTTGATTTCACGGGTAAAGATTATCTGACCTTTTCTTACGGTTCGTTTAACCAAACGGTGGAAGTTAATGTGCTGGATTATCGGCGTAATTCCTTTTTAGAAAATGACCGAGCCTACGTTATACCTACTAAAACGGTGGAGTTAGACGTATTTGCCAATGATGATGTCGACGGTAATCCTTGTCTGGAGAGTATTAGCCAGCCGAAATACGGAACTGTTTATATCGATCCTGAAAACCCCGGTGTTTTGACTTATCAGGCACCCGGTGGTTTTGTTGGAATTGATGAATTCACCTACTCTTCCTATGGTACAAATTGCCAGGAAGAACTTGAAACGGCTACGGTTACCGTTTATGTTTCAAATTTTGAACCGGCTTCTTCCAAATATCAAATGACCACGCCCAAGCGGACTCCGCTGGTGATTGGCTACTACGTTCCTATTAAAGATTTCACCCTGGAAATAAAAGAAAAACCCCGGCGAGGACAGCTGCTTTTTCTGGAGGGGAATGTAGATACTGTCCTATTGGGGCGCGAAATCACCGGGCATAACATGATGGTCTATCTACCCTCTGATAATATGGACCGTGGGGGGGATGACTTTGAAATTTCTTATTGCCTGAGTCCTGGCTCTTCTACCTTTAATACAGGTGGGTTTATTAGTCGTGATGCGGGGGGCTGTCTGTACCAAAAAGATGTAAAAGTTGAAGTCGAGGTATTAGATATCGGTTCTGGTCAGGCACCTATGTGCTTTGGAGACTGTATTTGGTCGGGTGATACCAATTTTGACGGGGTTGTTAATCTGGAAGATCTGTTGCCTATCGGTCTGCGCATGGGAGAGATTGGGATCGAAAGAGGGCCGCGCGAATTTAACGAATGGTATGGACAAGAAAGTGTCGACTGGTCGGATTCAGAAATGGAAAATACCTCCAGACACATCGATACTGATGGCGATAGTTTTATCTCGGCTGGTGATACCAGTGCTATCCGAGATTTCTACGGGCGGACTCACTCCATGACCAGTGCAAAAATTCCTACCTACGATTACAAAGTTTACCTCAAAGGAACTTCCCGTTTACGTCCGGGAGATATGATGGAATTGGAAGTCTATATCGGAACGGAAAGTGCTCCAGCGGTCGATCTGTACGGTTTCACCTTCAATTTGCCCTATAATCCCAAGTTCTTTAAGCCGGGGACTATGGAAATTGAGTTTTTATCCGACTCTTGGATTAACTACAATTCACCTACGCTCGACATGGAAAATAACGACCGCGCCGGCTTGCTGGCTGCGGCTTTCACACGTACAAATCAGATGGCCATCAGTGGCTTCGGTAAGGTAGCCGTCATGCGAGGTGTCGTGACGGATATTATTTTAGGCGGTAAAGACGAAGATGGTGAAATTAAAATCGATCTGGATAAGCTGATGACCAGTACGGCTGGAACGGGCGGAGGTCTTTCCTACGGTATTGAAGTCGATCCCTTTACCTTAACGATAGATCTTAACGAAGAAGAGCAATCCGATCCGGAAGAGGAGCGAGAGACAGCCGATGAACGACGGGCTATTATCGATAGCGATTTAATCGCTTTCCCTAATCCGGTAAGAGACCAGTTGAATTTCCATTTAAACGGAGGACAACTGATCAAACGCGTACAACTCTTTGACCTAAACGGTCGATTGATTTCGGACTCCGGACGCCTGAATAATCGTCGTACTCAAGTAGATGTTGCTACCGTGCCCGATGGTATGTATATGGCCAAGGTAATTGCGGAGAAAGGAGTCGTAACCAAAAGAATAAAAGTAATCCACTAGTTGGTAAGGCGTTAAAAAATAGTTATTTATCAGGAGATATTGCGTTTAATTTTTTTATATATGTAATATTGCTTTACTTTACGACGTTTTTAAGAGGATTACTTAATCAAGATATTTATTGCTTTATTTATATATTCGTGGAATTATAATCATTGCTAGTAGTAAGCCGCACCTCGAGTGCGGCTTTTTTTATTTGATGATATTTATCACTCCTTTTTCTACTTAGGCTTGATATCTCTCATCAAATCGCGTCTGCTCGCCTAATATCTTTACGGTCATAAAAAGCCTATGAAATGGCCGTAAAAACAGCAACAACAAAAAACAACAGTAAGACATCCGCCACTACTTCCTGCTTTCACTGCGGGGAGCCCTGTGCCACAACCGTAGTTCCCTTTGATGACAAAGGCTTTTGCTGCGAAGGTTGTCGTACGGTGTACGAGATCTTAAATGCCAACGATCTCTGCCGGTATTACGATCTGGACGATCAGGCCGGCTGGAACGTGAAGGCCAAACCCCAGGAAGAATACGCTTACCTGGATGACGAGCAGGTGCAGGCCCGGCTTATTGATTTCACCGACGGGGAAACGACCCGGGTGCATTTTGAGATTCCTCAGATCCACTGTGCTTCCTGTATTTGGCTGCTCGAAAAACTATATAAGCTCAACGAAGGCATTCTCTCCTCGAAGGTAAACTTCCTGCAAAAGACCGTTTATATCCAGTTTGACGAGACTAAGATTAGCCTGCGCAAATTGGTTGAAGTATTGAATAGTATTGGTTACGCACCCGCTATTCGCCTGAAAGATCTGGATGAATCAAAGCGCGGGTCTTACGAGCGCCAATATATCTACAAACTGGGGGTCGCTGGTTTTGCCTTTGGCAACATAATGCTCCTGAGTTTTCCGGAATACCTGGGCCTGGATGCCCTGGCCGAAGGGAGCTTTGCCCGCTTTTTTGGCTATATGAATATCTTTCTGGCGCTTCCTGTCCTTTTTTATAGTGGTTCCGAATACCTGCGCTCTGCCTGGCGAGGGCTGATGCGCCGGGAACTAAATATTGATGTGCCGATTGCCATTGGTATCCTTACCCTGTTCCTACGTTCCGTATATGAGATACTATCCCATACGGGAGCTGGTTATCTGGATAGTTTGGCGGGCTTGGTTTTCTTTTTATTGATTGGCAAATGGTTTCAGCAGCGGACCTACCATCGCATTGCCTTTGATCGGGACTACCGTTCGTATTTTCCGATTGCCGCGAATAAGGTAACGGAAGAAAAAATAATACCCACTTCTCTTGATAAACTACAGATCGGTGATCAAATCGTGATTAAAAACGGGGAGCTGATACCCGCCGATGCTGTCCTTGAGATAGGGGAGGCCCATATTGATTATAGCTTCGTTACGGGCGAATCTGAGCCGGTCCGTATGACCGCTGGCGAAAAATTATTCGCCGGAGGTCGGCAGGTGGGGGATCCCATTACGGTCAGACTGATCAAGAGTGTATCTCAGAGTTACCTGACTTCCTTATGGAACGAAGAAGCTTTTGTCAAGGACCAGGAGACCCAGGCCAGCAAGCTGGCCAATAAAGTAGGCACCTATTTCACGGTAGTTATTTTGTTGATTGCTTTTGCAACCTTGCTGTTTTGGTTACCTCGTGACATGTCAGTGGCCATCAATGCCTTTACGGCAGTATTGATCATTGCTTGCCCCTGTGCGGTGGCGCTGGCCATTCCCTTTATTTTTGGCAATGTGCTGAGTATTCTGGGGCGACAGCAGTTTTTTATGAAAAATACCAATGTCATTGAAGCATTGGATAATATAAGTGCAGTGATTTTTGATAAGACGGGGACCCTGACCAACCGTAAAGAGGCACAGGTCTCCTATTGGGGTGCTGCTCTGGGCGCAGCCGAGAAGGCGGCACTATATGCGCTTTCGAATCCTTCGAATCATCCCAAAAGTCAGGCGATTGCTCATTTTTTGTCAGAGGATATAGACCTGCTCCCGAAGACCACCGATTGGTCTGAGACGACTGGAAAGGGAGTGGCTGCACTTATCGGGAATCAGGCGTACCAACTAGGCTCGGGGAGCTGGTTAGGAGTAGATGCCGGACAAGAGGGAGGTGTTTTCTGGTCTAAAAAAGAAGAGGTACAAGGAGCATTTCAGGTGCAGCAAAGTCTGAGGGAAGGTACCGATCAACTATTTGCTTATTGGAGACCTAAAGCGGAAATTCACTTGTTGTCGGGAGATAATCCGCGAGATGCTAACCTGTTTTCGCAGCTCCTGCCACCGGAGCGTCTTCACTTCCAACAAAGTCCACACGATAAACTGGCCTTTATTCAAGAGAAACAAAAGCGGCATCAGGTTTTGATGTTTGGAGATGGCCTGAACGATGCAGGCGCATTGAAGCAGAGTGATGTCGGCATTGTCATTACGGAGAATACCAATAATTTCACACCGGCTTCAGACGCTATTCTGGCCGCAGAACAATTTGATCAATTGCCGCGCTTTCTGGCTTTCGCCAAAAAAAGTATACGTCTGGTTTACGGCGCTTATGGCTTTGCCTTCATATACAATATTATTGGTTTGAGCTTTGCGGTGCAGGGGACTTTGTCGCCCGTGATTGCTGCAATTCTTATGCCATTAAGTTCGATAAGTATAGCACTTTATGGCCTGCTGAGTAGTAGCTATCTGGCCTGGAAAATGAACATAAAAACAGACAGGGAAAAGGTCACTGGCTAATGCATGACAAAAGTCACTGGGGGATCTGATAATCCTCATGTGGCATCCTGGCCGAGACCAATACCTTGCATTCAAATACTGACATTCGTATGACAATCATTTTCGTCCTAATTATCATCAGCCTGATCGTTGCACTGGGTTTCCTGGGAGCTTTCGTATGGGCTGTCCGCTCCGGACAATACGATGACGATTACACACCATCGATTCGAATGCTATTCGACGATGAAGAACAAACAGAAAACAACAAACAACAAACAATAGATTAAAATGGCAACAATCGAAAAATTTAATTACGACAACGGCATTGTGAAAAACTTCGCTTATGCCACTATGCTCTGGGGTGTAGTTGGTATGTTGGTGGGGTTAATCGCTGCATTCCAGCTCATTATCCCAGATTTGAGCTTCGGATTTGCACCCACTACTTTTGGTCGTCTCCGGCCTTTACACACAAATGCTGCAATTTTTGCTTTTGTGGGTAATGGTATTTTTATGGGGGTTTATTATTCCCTGCAACGTCTACTGAAAGCGAGAATGTATAGTGACCTTTTAAGTAAATTTCATTTCTGGGGCTGGCAGGCAATCATAGTTTCTGCGGCCCTGACGATTCCACTGGGGTTGATGGGCGCACACGAGTATGCCGAACTGGAATGGCCAATTGATATTGCCATCGCAGTGGTTTGGGTCGCTTTCGGAATTAATATGTTTGGTACGATCTTTAAGCGGCGCGAAACCCACCTCTACGTAGCGATTTGGTTTTACATCGCCACCTGGGTGACCGTTACCGTATTACATATCGGCAACAACCTAGAGCTGCCCATCAGTTTATTCCATTCCTATCCCGTTTTCGCCGGTGTACAGGATGCCCTGATTCAGTGGTGGTACGGACACAATGCGGTAGCCTTCTTCCTGACGACGCCTTATCTGGGCCTGATGTATTACTTCCTGCCTAAGGCGGCCAATCGTCCGGTTTATTCCTATAAATTATCGATCATTCACTTTTGGGCACTGATCTTCATCTATATTTGGGCTGGACCCCACCACTTATTATATACCTCTTTACCCGACTGGGCACAGTCACTGGGAACCATCTTTTCCATAATGCTGATTGCGCCTTCCTGGGGAGGGATGCTGAATGGTCTGTTGACCCTGCGGGGTGCCTGGGATCGAGTACGACAAGACCCCATTCTGAAATTTATGGTGGTAGCCGTTACGGCATACGGTATGGCCACCTTTGAAGGTCCCATGCTTTCGATTAAATCAGTAAATGCTATTAGTCACTATACGGACTGGACCATTGGTCACGTACACATTGGTACGCTCGGTTGGAATGGTTTCCTGACTTTTGGTATCCTGTATTGGTTACTGCCAAGAATCTTTAATACCAGGCTGGCTTCGATAAAAATGGCCAACTCCCATTTTTGGATTGGTACTATAGGTATTCTATTCTATTCTATTCCATTGTACTGGGCCGGTTGGACACAGTCGCTAATGTGGAAGCAGTTTACACCAGATGGATTCCTACAGTATGGAAACTTCCTGGAGACGGTTACCCAAATCCTGCCTATGTATGCCTTACGTGCACTAGGGGGTACGCTTTACTTCGCCGGGGTAATTATGATGGTCATTAACCTGATAAGAACGGTACGTTCGGGACAGCTAAACAAAGAAGAAGCTGCCGAGGCGCCGCCCCGTCCTAAATTAACGAAGCACGCAGGAGAACACTGGCATCGCTGGATTGAAAAGCGCCCCACGCAAATGTTGATTGGTAGTGCGCTAGTGATCCTGATTGGTGGTTTGGTAGAGGTCTTCCCCATGCTGATGGTGGATTCCAACGTGCCAAAAATAGAATCGGTTAAACCCTATACACCACTCGAGTTACAGGGTAGAGATATTTATATTCGTGAAGGCTGTCTGGCTTGTCACTCGCAGATGGTTCGTCCATTCCGTTCGGAGACGGAGCGTTACGGAGAGTACTCCAAGTCGGGAGAGTTCATTTACGATCGTCCATTCCTTTGGGGGTCCAAGCGTACGGGACCAGACTTACACCGTGTGGGAGACAAGTACCCGGATAGCTGGCATTACAATCATATGGTAGACCCACGGAGTATGTCTCCTGGTTCAATTATGCCGCGCTACCCCTGGCTGGTCACTAATGACTTAAACAATAAATATTTAGCCAAGAAGATAAAAGGTTTGCGCACCCTGGGTACGCCGTATCCGGAAGGCTTTGAAGAGGAGGCTTTGGCTGATCTGCAGGCCCAATCCGCCGAGATCGCCGAATCTCTTCGCAACGATGGTATAGACCAGGAAGGGCTGGAACAGAAAGAGATCATTTCGTTGATCGCTTACCTGCAGCGCCTGGGCACGGATATCAAACCTTTACCGCAAGCTGAAGCAAACGAATAAAAGTAAGGGGCAGCAATACCCTTGGTGTTGCTGCTCCATCATTAAACAACAGTAAAACTAGCGAATCATGTTTAAATATCTATTGGAATCGGCGGGCAACATCAACTGGATGGCTATTTCCGCTTTGCTGACTTTCCTTACTGTTTTCATCGTAAGTGCCGTGTTGGTATTGCGCAAGGATAACACCTTTATTCAAAAAATGGCCAACCTTCCGTTTGAAGATGAGGCAGGCAACCATAACATCAAAAACGATAATAAGAATGAAAAATAAGATCTCTATTTCTATACTGAGTGCACTATTGGTCTTGTTGGGGCAAGTGCCCCTGTCGGCACAGGCCACTGTTGATCCCAATTTTTACGATCGCTTTTTGGCCAATGGCTTATTGCTCTTTGCTGGCCTGGTAATCCTCGGAGCGGTACTGGCTATATTCCGATTGTTGAACGTCGTGGTCCAGATGCAGCAAATCCAGATTTACCAGGAAAAAGGAATTGAAGCCTACGTCAAAAAAGTAAAAGAACCCAAAGAACCTCTTTGGCGCCGTCTGTATAAGCGCTGGACGAATGTCGTGCCCATTGAAAAGGAGGAGGATATCATGTTCGACCATTCCTTTGATGGCATTCGCGAGCTGGACAATAGCCTTCCGCCTTGGTGGGTGGCCATGTTTTACATGACCATAGTAATTGGGGTAGTTTACTTCGGTTACCATCACGTACTGGGCTACGGACAGTCCACTGCCGAAAGATACGAAGCCCAAATGGAGCGTGCCGAAGAGCAAGTGCAAGCCTATTTGGCTAGTCAGGCTAACCTGGTTGACGAAACCAACGTTGCACCCCTGGAAGATGAAGGGCAATTAGCCCTGGGTAAATCTATCTACGATGCCAACTGTCTGGCTTGTCACGGTGCTTTTGGAGAAGGTGGCGTTGGCCCCAATTTAACCGATGCCTACTGGATTCACGGGGGTAGTATCAAAGATGTATTTTCCACTATTAAATACGGTGTACCCGAAAAGGGGATGATCGCCTGGCAGTCTCAATTGCGCGCTTCCGAAATGCAACAGGTAGCCAGTTACATTATGACCATGCAGGGTACTAATCCACCAAATGCCAAGGAACCTCAGGGAGAGCTATTTGAAGCAGAAAGTGTCATCGAGGCTGCCGATACCTCTGCCGAAAATACAGTAATTGGCATGTTAGAAAAGGAATAAAAGAACTATTGAAAGAAGTTCGCTTCGGCGGATCAATACATTCAATCTAGCATCACTGCCGATGGGGCAGTGATGCCCTTTGAAAAGCAATGAATCCGAGAATCCAATAGGAAATAAAAAAAAATACAGTTATGGATTCCTCTAAACAACAACAGCAAGAATTTAATGACACGGAGCAATTTAGAGATAAAATTGCCACGGTCGACGATAGTGGTAAACGCCTCTGGATTTATCCCAAAAAACCCAAAGGGCGCTTTTACAACTGGCGTTCCTATGTCAGCTATGTGCTGCTGGCCTTTCTTTTTTTGACGCCTTTTATCAAGGTGGGGGGGGATCCAATCTTCCTGTTTAATGTGTTAGAGCGCAAGTTTATCTTGTTTGGCATTACTTTTATGCCACAGGATTTTCATCTGTTCGTTTTAGCCATGCTTACCCTGATCATCTTTATCGTCCTCTTTACAGTCGTATGGGGGCGCCTGTTCTGTGGATGGGTATGCCCTCAGACCATTTTTATGGAAATGGTCTTCCGTAAAATTGAATACTGGCTCGAAGGGGATGCCAATGCCCAGCGCCGCCTGGCTAAGGCACCCTGGACGACCAAAAAGCTATTTAAAAAAGGGCTGAAGCAAGTTATCTTTTTTGCCATAGCGGTACTCGTAGCCAATACTTTCCTGGCCTATATCATAGGTGTGGATGAGGTCATTGAGATTGCTACCGAACCGGTGCAGCAAAATATGGGTGGCTTTATCGCCATGCTGATATTTTCTGCGGCCTTTTATTTTGTCTTTTCTTACTTGCGAGAGCAGGTATGTGTCGCCATTTGTCCCTACGGAAGACTGCAAGGAGTACTACTGGATTCCAACTCCATTGTGGTCCATTACGATATGGTCCGTGGTGAGCCAAGAGGGAAAATACGTAAAGACCGAAAAACCAAACCCCAGAAGGATAACCCCGTTTCCGGCATCCAAAACAGTGTAAAACAGGCTACCCAGGAGACAGCAACGGCAGTAGCCGAGCCACTACCTAATGGTGCCAATCCCATTGAACGGACCCAGAAAAGTCTGGGCGATTGCATTGATTGTAAACTATGTATCCACGTTTGCCCGACCGGAATTGATATTAGGGAAGGTACGCAGCTGGAATGTATCAACTGTACGGCCTGTATGGATGCCTGTGATGAAGTGATGGACAAAGTTGGTCGCGATCGCGGATTAATCCGCTATGACAGCTATAATGGTGTTGTCGAGGGGCGTAAAAAGCTCTTCACTCCACGGGTAATTGCCTATACCATACTATTGGGCGTTTTGCTAGTGGTAAATGGTGTTCTGCTGAACAGCCGCACGAACGTGGAGACCTTACTGTTACGTACACCGGGTACGTTGTTTTTTCCGGTGGAGAACGACGATACCAAACTGAAGAATTTATATAACTATCAGATAATTAACAAAACCGATGATTCTTTTCCCATAGAATTTCGCTTGCTGAGTCACGAGGGAGAGATTCAGTGGGTAGGGAAAGAACCGGTCACCCAGGGAGGGAAAATTTCAGAAGGTGCCCTGTTTATTACACTGGATAAAGCGGATCTGGATGGCCAAAAAACCAAACTAAAGCTTGGTGTCTTCTCAAATGGAGAACAGATTACCAGGGTGAAGACCAATTTTCTGGGTCCTGTACAATAAAAGCGAACAATAGTAGCTGCGGACGTAGATCCGCACCTACTGTTGTTGTTGCTTTAGCTGCAAGTAGCCTCTTCGGAGTGCCGCTTGCAGCCTTTTAGAAAAAGAGATTATCAACAACAACAAAAATAAATACGATGAAAATTAATTGGGGATGGGGCATTGCAATCTTTTACATCATCTTCGTCGGTGCATTGCTATACACCGTCTGGAAATCGACAACTTACGATCATAGTCTGGTCGCGAAGGATTATTACGCCAAGGATATTAGCTACCAGGAGCATTACGATAAGCTGCTGAATGCCACCAGGCTCGCGAAAGATTTACAGATTACGGAGCTTCCGCAAAAAGAAGCCGTCCGACTGGTCTTTCCGGCCGAAGTAGGGCAGCCCACCGGCACCATTCAGTTTTTTAACCCTTCGGCCAGTCATTTGGATTTTGAAGAAAAAGTGCGGACGGACGAGGCCCATCAGCAGCTGATCTCTACCACCAAGCTAAAAAAAGGACTTTGGCGGGTGAAGGTAGACTGGGAAGCCGACGGGAAAGCCTTTTATAAAGAAGAAGTCATCGTATTATGATCTGGAGTGCATTTGTAGTGGGAATAGTAGGTAGCTTACACTGTGTGGGGATGTGTGGTCCCATCGCGCTGGCTTTACCTTTTCAATCTACCAGCCGATGGCAAACGGTAGGTAACATACTGTTGTACAACACTGGGCGTATCCTGACCTACGCAAGCCTGGGGATTGCCATCGGCTTTCTGGGCCAAACGATTACCATGGCGGGTATGCAGGTCTACTTTAGCCTTGCGCTGGGTGTGCTCATGCTGCTGGCTGCCTTGTTTTCGATCAATCTGGAGTCCAGGTTCTTATCTTTTGAACCCGTTCACCGGCTAAATACCTGGGTAAAAATGAAAATGGCCCAGCTACTGCAGACCAATAAACGGGAAACGCTATTTGGCCTGGGGATGCTCAATGGTTTACTACCCTGTGGTCTGGTTTACCTAGCCATCATTGGTGCGGTGGGCGTCGGGAGTGCTTTACAGGGTGCGGCTTACATGGCGCTATTTGGAGCAGGGACCTTACCCTTATTACTTTTAACGGCGTTATTCGGACAGTTTATCCCGGTGAGATGGCGTGGACAGATCCGCAAACTAATTCCTGTCTTCCTCGTATTATTTGCCTTGTTATTCCTTTACCGGGGCTTACAATTTGAGATACCGGATACGGTCCGTTTCTGGGAAGTAGCTAATACGACACCCAGCTGCCATTAAAAGCAATCAGGTTTTGTCTGTCTTCCTTAGCTTCTTCGAAATAAATTTTTATTTTGTCAATCTAAATTGAAGCAAAACAAATGAACAGGCCATTTCTATTATTCTGCTTAATACTTGCTTTTTGTGGAGAGAGCCAGGTCATGGCCCAGGAAAAGTATCTGGAAGAAATACCCGGTACTGAATTCAGTATTGAAATGATTAAAGTGCCGAAGGGGACTTTTCAGCTGGGTAGCGATGACACGCAGCAATCCGAGCCGATTGAGATGCCCGCTTTCTATATGTCGGTACACGAGATTACCTTTGATCAGTATCTCCCTTATCGGGAAAAAGACTTTGATGCAGATACCAGCGTCTGGATGGAAGACTATGCTGCCGATGCCATTACCCGTCCCTCGCCGCCTTATTTAGATTTTACGGAGGGTATGGGGAATAGAGGAGGCTATCCAGCCGTAAGTATGACCCAGCAGGCCGCCCTGCGTTACTGTGCCTGGCTGTACATAAAGACAGGAAAGTTTTACCGACTGCCTACCGAAGCTGAATGGGAATACGCCTGCCGGGCTGGCAGTGCGAGTACCTATTACTTTGGTGAGGATCCTGATGATTTGGAAGAATACGCCTGGTACTGGGATAATTCTGGCGAAAAATACCAGAAGGTAGGGCAAAAAGCGCCCAATGCTTTCGGCCTTTACGATATGCTAGGCAATGTCTCTGAATACACGGCCGATCAATTTGAGAAAGACTTACCCGCTATTTTTGACGAAAGTCAACCCCAGGCCCTGCAGACCCAACCAAAGGGAAAATACCGTCGCGCCGTACGCGGTGGTGCTTACGATGATCTTGCTGAGGATTGCACTTGCACTTCACGTATTCCCTCCAATCCCGCCTGGCAGGCCCGCGACCCACAAATTCCCAAAAGTGTTTGGTGGAATCCCGATTCCCCCTTTGTAGGTTTTCGTGTCGTACGACCCATTGGTGAGTTCACTCCTGAGCAGGTGGAAGCCTATTTTATAAAAGCAGTAGCTAATTAATTTCCTAACCAAAATATACTTACGATGAAAAAAGAACAGATAAATAGAAGAACTTTTGTTAAGGCTTCCTCTTTAGCAGCCGGCGGCATTATGCTTTCCGGGCCTCTGGCAGCCAAAGCACATAACTCCGTGGATGATACCATCAAAGTGGGACTGATTGGCTGCGGAGGCCGCGGAACCGGAGCCATCGTGCAGGCGCTGAACTCCGGTCAAAATGTGAAATTGGTGGCCATGGCCGATGCTTTTAAGGATCGTCTGGATAAATGCTACGATTATATCAACGATGGAGAGTTTACGGATTGGTCTTCTGGCGAAGCCGTAGACGTTAGCGAACGAATTGACGTTGCTGAAGAACATAAGTTTGTCGGTTTTGACGGTTATAAAAAAGTAATCCCCCTGGTCGACGTCATTATCCTGACCACCCCGCCTGGATTCAGACCCATACACTTTGAAGCAGCGGTAAAGGCGGGTAAGCATATCTTCACCGAAAAGCCCATGGCCGTAGATGCCCCCGGGGTACGCAAGGTTTTAGCGGCAGCGGCAGAGGCCAAAAAGAAAAAACTCAACGTAGTAGTTGGCCTGCAGCGGCGCTACCAGAAAATATATACAAATTGGGTAGAAGCCATGCACGAAGGGGCAATCGGGGACATTGTCACCTCGCACGTCTACTGGAACAGTGGCGGCGTCTGGGTGCGTCCGCGCGAAGAAGGACAAACGGAGATGGAATATCAAATGCGGAACTGGTACTACTTTAACTGGCTCTGTGGTGATCATATCAACGAGCAACACATTCACAACATTGACGTGTCGAACTGGGTGAAGGATGCCTACCCAACGAAAGCTTACGGAATGGGCGGACGCCACATGCGTACCGGCAAGGACCACGGGGAGATCTTTGATCACCACTTCGTAGAATTTGAATACGAGGATGGTGCCAAGATGTTTAGCCAGTGTCGCCACTGGAAAGGAACTGCTAGTCGGGTGACAGAGTCGTTCCAGGGCACGAACGGGTCGGCTCCCAAACCAGGCGTATTAAAAACCAACAGTGGATATACGCTGATGCGGTATAATGATAAAAAAGATCCGAATCCTTATCAAGTGGAGCACAACGAGCTGTTCGAAGCAATCGCCAAGGGTGAATATAAATTTGCCGATGCCGAGCACGGCGCCAAGAGTACCATGACGGCGATTTTGGGGCGGATGGCCACTTACTCCGGACAGGTGGTGACCTGGGAAGAAGCTATCAACTCTAAGGTGGATTTATTACCCGAAGAGTTTAGCTGGACGGCTAAACCTAAAATACTACCCAAGCCAGATGGCACTTATCCGGTACCCGTACCCGGTGTGACCAAGGTGGTTTAGTTTAGGGTACTTTCGTAAAAAAAGAAAGCGGTTGCAGGACTTATCCTGCAACCGCTTTTCTATTTTGCAAAATTCCGGTATTATTGATTAACGGGTGTCTTCGCAAAAATACCCGGATCTTCGGGTGCATTTTCATTAGAGTTAATCTCATCAAAGGAGTAGGGTAGACGCTCTGCGTAGGGAGGCGTCGGACCATTATTCATGGTAAAGGGTACATCTAGATTGGGATCGGATACGCGTAAGCGCCGCGTATCATTGAATGGCAGGTACATACCAAAACCGGAAACGTAACGCTCTTCAAAGATTTCTCTTAGCAGGGCATCGGTAGGATCAATCCCATCCGTGTTTTCTATCCCCCCATCTGTAAAATCATCAGCGGTATAGGCTTCGTATAGATAAGGCTGGTCCTGAAAATTGGCATTAACGCCACTACCGGTGTTTAACCAGGCCCGCAAATCGTTCAGGTGACCAAGTGCAGTGCCAAAGTCAGTCGTTCTAGCGGCCGTTTCAGCCAGAATCAACTGATTCTCCGCGTAAGTGACCATGTTTTGCGGCTCAAACTGTTGGATGATCCCCTCATTACTTGCCGCTGATTGGTCTTCGATGGTGTAGTAACCATGGCGAGCGGTCTCATCCGTCTTAGCATTGTTTCTGGAATCAGGGTTGGTAGGATCCACCAAATTCAGTAAAAAACTGCCTTTGTTACCAATGTCACCCGTCCGGGAACCAGAAATAATGGTCCAGAACATATTTTTGTCGCCTTCCGCAATATCCGGACTACCCCGTGGAATATACTTCATAGAGCCTGCTTCGGAGCTGATACCATTCAGCGCAGCTGAGTAAGCACCCGCATAATCACGTAGATTTAGCAGGTAACGCGCTTTGAGCGTATAGGCTGCTTCGGTCCATTTGTTCGCATCGCCTTCGAAGTAAATATCTTCGGATAGAGTACGGGAAGAAGCACCCGCTAAATCAGAAATTGCTTCGTCCAGAAGATCGATTGCCGCATTGATTACAGAAATCTGATCATCAAATTTCGGGTCTTCAATCTCGGGGTTATTCACCTCGGTGTAAGGAACATCTCCAAAGATCAGTGCAGCGGAGCCAATTGCATTGGCTTCGATCACTTTGGTTATACCTACTAGTAAGTTGTCCTCCGGTACCTGGCTGCGGATGTGTCGAACGTTGGGAATAGTACCTACGTAGACTCGGCTCCAAACTCCATTAGATTCCACCGTAGAAAGAGAGAAACCGTATATGTTCGAGTATAAAGAAGTATAGCCAACTAGTTGGCCTGAATACATACCAGCTATCCGATTTAAGTGTCCGACCTGTGCCTGAGCGTTGGCCAACATAGCTCCAGTCAGGAAGAGACGGGCATCAATATCCGAAATCAGGATGTCATTTGGATTGTCGTTTATCCCTTCTACCAGTCCTTCACAAGCGGTGAAGAACAGGAGGGAAGAGAGGAGTAACGTTTTAATATATTTTATCATGACTTATTTTACATTTTTATTAAAAATCAACTGAAAGAGAGAAGAGGAATGAAGCAGTCTGAGGGTTGGTGAAATAATCCAGTCCCAGTGAATTACCAACGCCTCCGGCATTGGTCTCCGGGTCAATACCATCGATATTGTTAATGTTGATAATATTTCTACCCGTTGCAGAAATAGTAATGCCCTGCAGCGGTGTAGCATCGCGGAATCCCGGGCCGTCAATTCGGTAGCTCAGGGTAAGTTCCCGTAGTTTGGTCCAGGTCGCATCCTTGATAGAGAAGTTGTAGGCCTGGTTGTCACCAAATCCACCTCCAATACCGTGACGATACCAGGTCTCATCCAGCAGTACTGGTCCGGCACCAAAGTCTCTGATATTACCCCGTACTGTTGTTCCCGCCGCAATTTCATCACCGTCGTAGTTTACTAGTGTCTGATCCAGCGTAATGCGGTTAGCCGTCTCCATGGTTGTACCAAAGCGGCGTAGTACCCAAAGAGTTCGTGGAGAGAAAGCGCCTCCCTGAGAGTGCTCAATCAATACGTTGAGCCCTAGCTTCTTCCAACGAAAATTAAAACCAAGGCCACCTCGCCATTCCGGGTTAGGATCACCCAGGACAACCGGAGAAGACGTTAACTGTGGGAAACCATTTTCGTCCAGGTCAAAGCTTCCATCGGGATTTGTCAAGGAACCCGTACCGAATAGTACTCCTAATTGCTCACCTACCACTGCATTGGAAGAAACAGAGCCACCACCACCGGGCAGTACAATCGTATTCGTACCCGCCAGTGCCGTTACTTCATTGACGTTGCGAGCCCAGTTGGCATTAATATCCAGACTAAGGTCTCTTTTGTTGATGGCCGAATAAGTCAGGTCCATTTCCACTCCCTGGTTCTCCATCGTACCGAAGTTACCGTATTGTGTATCAAAACCGGAGGATGGGGTCAGCGAGGTATTCAGTAAAATACCAGTGATCTCATTGTTATAGTAAGTAACCGAGTAAGATAACTTATCTTTGAAGAAGCGCAGGTCTGCTCCAATTTCCCATTCTGTTTTGATTTCTGGTTGTAGATTGGGGTTCCCCAGGTCATCATCAAGGCGGAAACCACCACCAAACAAATCAATAGAAACTGGATCACTATAGGAACTGTAAGAGAAACTACCCTCTGCTAGTGTCTGGGCCCGGTGTGGAGCGGGTTGTACCCCTACCTGACCGTAAGCCAGACGCAGTTTACCAAAGGAGAAAGTCTCACTTGGTGTAATAAAGCTATTGGTGAAATTCCAGGCCAGGTCGGCAGCTGGATAGAAGAAAGTACCCTCTACGGTAGAAGAGGCTTCTAGACCACCAGAAAGATTGACGAATAATTCATCGAAAATACCAAAGTTTAGGACACCGTAACCACGGTTAGAGCGTTGGAAGGTACGGAAGTTCTCAAAGGAGGTATTTTCATTAGCGGTATTCAGTGAGCTGGTTTCTTTTCTGGCATTGACCAGAAAACCCGTTACTCGCCCGGAGTTACGACGGTAGTTACGATCATTGATACTCCAACCCACCGTTGTCGTCAGGTCGATATCGCTGGTCAGATCAAAGGTACCTTTCGCAATCGCATCCATGTTGTATTCCTGACGACCAATGATATCTTCCGCAAAAATACCCACGTTCCGGTCGCCACCCGAACCGATCGGGAAGAAATACACTCGTTTGTCGTCGGAGATGTCCGCATTACCCCGCAGGATCACTTGCAACCAGCTGGCTGGTGTGATCGTTAGTTGAGGCGTGACAACAAAACGATTTACATCCGTGGTAGATAATTGTTCAAAAACGGTCCATCCTGGGTTGTTATAAGTTGGGTTCTGACGATCACCCAAAGGGCGACGGTAAGATCGTTGACGCAGATTCGTCTCTACACCATCCTCATCTACATACGTACCGATATAATCTCGGTTATCAAAATCGGCTGGCGTACGCAACAACCCTAACATGAGACCTGCAGTATTTGAACTCTGCTGAATCCGGTTGGAGGCCGTATTCGTGTAAGTTGATTTGGTAGATAGCGTCAACCAGTCGTTAAGGAATAATTTATTGTTAAAACGAACATTAGTCCGGTCATAGTCTGATTCTCTGATAATCCCTTCCTGGTCCAAACGGCCCATACTGAAAAAATAAGTTCCCTTATCGCCACCGCCGCTGATCGAAAGATCATGTTGCTGGAAACCACCCAATTGAAATGCCTGGTCCCAGTTTTCATCGACAAAAGTCTCGCGTGAGCGCTTCTCATCAATGGGATAGTAGACCGTTCCATTTTCGGCAATAAAACGCTCTCCACTGGTGTCAAATAAGTCTTCACCACCCGCGCGATCCGGTATATAATCTCCCCAAGATTCCGCAATTCCAGATCTAAAAGAACCATTACGTCCCTGTCCCCAGGTATCCTGCATGGGGATACGCTCGTTCACGTAGTCGAAGGAAAGTGAGGTCCTGTAGTTGATTTTGGGTTTACCCGCAGCACCTTCTTTAGTGGTAATTACGATTACCCCATTGGCAGCTCGGCTACCCCAGAGGGCAGCGGCGGAAGCTCCCTTCAATACCTGCATCGACTCAATATTATTCGGGTTAAGGTCATTGAGGCGAGACTGCTGAGAGATACCACCCGTACGACCACCCGTAATGTTGTTACCCCCACCGTACGTGGTGGAGTTGTTCAGAGGAACGCCGTCCACGATAATTAATGGGCTACCATCTCCCTGGATAGTGTTGGCACCACGAATCCGGATGGTACTACCTGCACCGGGGTCACCATTGGAACGTCCAATGCGTACGTTGGAGGCTTTACCACTCAATCCGTTGATGAGTGTAGATTCACCGGAACGCTGGACATCGTCGGAATTAACGGCAGTGGAACTCGCGCCCATTTCGTCTTTTTTCTGGGTGAAACCCAGAGCGGTAACGACAACTTCGTCTAGTACATCTATGTCTTCCTCCATGGTGACATTGATCGTACTGCGGTTACCCACTGCTTCCTCCACTGGCTTGAAACCGGTATAAGAAAAATTAAGAATAGTCTCCGGCCCGGGGACAGTAATACTGTAATTCCCATCAAGGTCAGAGACGGCACCCGTGGTCGTGCCTTGAACGAGGATATTCACTCCAATGAGTGGCTCCCCACTTTCGCTGCTAATGCTACCAGTAACCGTTTGCTGTGCGAACAGCGCACCGGTCATACCCAGGCAGCATAATAAGAGTAGAATTTTTTGACGCATAATATAGATTGGTTTAATTAAAAAAGTAAAGTGGACACTATTGGACCTAACCAATAGTGTAATGATTCTTGTTGTGCGTTATATTTGATGTGCGTAATCTGGTAAAGATGTGTAGGCAAGGTTAAAAAGAAGCCATTTCTATATCCACTAAGGGGAAAGTAAACGTTTTTTTTGTACATGTCTATTTTATTTTCTCTTTTCAAATTGATTGTCTACGAAGGCCAAGACTCTTTAGATGAAACTTAGCGAAAGGCATCCGGAAAAGCATTGGGGTCGAAAGACCAAAGTACCGGAAGCAGGAAGTAGGTAATCAGACTTAATAAGAAAATGGAAATTAAATTTAGCCAGATACCCGCTCGTACCATGTCCGGAATACTCAAAAAACCGGAACCAAATACGACGGCGTTAGGTGGCGTAGCTACGGGTAGCATAAAGGCACAGGAGGCCGCAACTGTGGCGGCTACCATCAACAAATAAGGATGTACACCGATGGCCAGGGCTAATGGTGCCAATATGGGAAGTAACATCGCGGTAGTAGCCAAATTAGAAGTGATCTCCGTCAGAAAATTGACCGAAGCAATTAACACCAGAATTAATACAAATAAGGGAAAGCCCGCCAGGCTGGTCATCTGTTCTCCGATCCAGACGGCCAAGCCCGTTTGTTTAAACCCTTCGGCCAGCGCCAGTCCACCCCCAAATAAGAGCAGAATACCCCAGGGAAGTTCTACGGCTTCTTTCCAGGTAATTAGTGGGCGCTTTTCATTGCGAGCCGGAAGTAGGAATAGGACAAAGGCTGCAATTATTGCAATAATTGTATCATCTACAGCCGGGAAAAAAGGATTAATTAAGAAAGAGCGACTGATCCAGGCCACTGCAGTAGCAATAAAGACAATCAAAATGAGCCATTCTTCGTGGCTAATCTTACCCAACTGAGCTAATTGTTTATTGATTTCGGCCCGCCCTCCGGGAAAACTTTTTTGCTTGAAGCTAAAAGCATAATTGGTTAGGTATTTCCAACAGATAAACAGTAATAAAATCGAAATGGGAAGACCAAAAATGAACCATTTCGAAAAAGTGATTTCGATACCGTAAAGCTCTTGAACAATGCTTGCCAGGACGAGGTTGGGTGGGGTTCCAATCAGGGTAGCCACGCCGCCGATGGAAGCACTGTAGGCAATCGCCAGCATAAGTGCCTTACCAAAAATAGCATTTTCATCTTTTTGGGTAGCCGGGTTGTCTTTCAATTGCCGGATGATCGCTACTCCAATGGGAAGCATCATTACCGAGGTGGCGGTATTGGAAATCCACATAGACAAGAAGGCCGTAGCCACCATAAAGCCCAGGATAATACTTTTGACATTGGTACCGATCAGGTTGATAATATTCAACGCGATGCGTCGGTGCAGGTTCCAGCGTTCAATGGCAATGGCGATAATAAAACCACCGATGTATAAGAAAATATAGCGGTGTCCGAAAGAAGAGGTCGTCTCACTCACCCCCAATGCGCCCGTCAAGGGAAAAAGAATAATGGGTAGTAAGGCGGTTACGGCAATGGGGATAACTTCTAATATCCACCAGGTCGCAATCCACAGTGTACTGGCCAGCACTCCAATGGCAGCTTTGGATAAGCCCTCTGGATGAAAAAATAGCAGTGCTAGCACAAAAAGTACGGGGCCTAGGACTAAGCCGATCTTCTGTTTATTGCTGTTACCCCTTATACTCATACATTTAATTACTATAGGTCTTGATAATATCCGCCGCTACTTTCTGACAAAAAAGCGCATCTTCTTCGGACTGAATATTGAGGTATAATTTCTCACCATCTTTATCGGTAGTGATCAGTCGGTGCGGTAAGCCAATCGGTGATTCTCCACTCAGGGTGCTGAAAAAGACACAGGCCGTCAGGTAGCTACCCAGTGAGGAGGGGTGGCTACCATCGGCGTCGTAAAGAGGAAGCTCAGGCCTTAATTGGCGTGCTTTTTCCCAGGCTAGCCCCACGGGTACCACTATAGCTCCGGTAGCTTCGCCCAGGCTTTCGTAAGCGGCTTGAATGGGCGCCTGCATATAGGGATCCCAGATGCGCGACCAGGTCATGTACAAATAGGGCTGGGCACCTCTAGCGGTAATGAGTTTTGCCATGCGCTTTCCGAAGAACATGAGGCTGTCGGGCGCTTCAATGGAGCGCATACTGTGATCCTGGATGATAATAGCATTAAATTCTTTTTCCTGGATAATTTCCCGGGAGTTAAGATTTTTCTCCCCCCGCCAATGTTGGCCCAGGTTTACCCCCCCGGCGGTCGATTGGTATGCTTTCAGCGGAACGTCTTTGGCCTCCGCCATTGCGTTCACTTGTTGGGGTAGGTTCCAAAAGTAAGTATAACTATTCCCTACAAACAAGATTCGCTTCGGCGGGGAAGATTGAGCGGTCGCCAGCAATGTGACAAAACTCAAGAGCAGAATTATTGTGGTACGTTTCATGTTTATCAAAGGCCTTTGTTAACTTGTGCTTTTAGAAAGAGAAAAATGGAAGGTATTAGGAAAGTCTGGCCTGGGCAAATATTTTATTTGGCTATTAGGTTTTTTTATAGATTTTTATACTTTTTTACAGATTAAATTAGCGTATGGTAGATCAGTTACATCAGACGTTTATCCAAAAACTGGAGCAGCATTACGGTAGCTGGGAGAAAAAAATTTCTCGCTTTGGAACGGCGACATATGGCGATATCGCTCATGATTTATGCATCAGTGCGAGCTTGTTTAGTCAGCTGATTTACGGTTCGGCAACGGAGGGTATGTACGTCCGGGCTATCCGCAATGTGGAGCGCCTGGCGGCTACGGCAGCCCTAAAGGGAAAAGTGCTGGCCTTGCCCGATCCGGGCAAAGCAGAGAAGCAATACATTCCTAAAATAGGACTTGGCTTTTTAATTGGTGTACTTCTTTTTGGAGTAGTTTTGGTTTTGTTCACTTTCCTTTTCCCGACTTCTTCAAGGGAAAGGGTAGATACTACTCAAAATGGGCATCCACTGACCGCTTTCTTCGATCAACCCTTCGACGCAGACTTTGATGCCCCCTACCTAAATGTTTCTGAAGTACAGTCTTACTGTCCGGCGAGTGCCTACGAGGGGACCTGGACCCTGAATGAACCATACCAATTACCGCTACCAGGCACCAAAAAACCCGGCTTGTACTACCTGGCTAAAAGTGCGGATATACGGATGAAATCTTCGAAAGTAGATACCTTCATTGCACCCCGCGGACACGTGCTGAATGGCTATGAATACTTGATTAACGAAATTTGGGTAGATACGAAGCAAACGCCCCTTTCGCCCAAGTACTTTGATAAGGAAAATAAAATCTATACTCCCGCTTTCAGAAATCTGGATTTTTCGACCAATCCTGATTTCAAAATAGTGGCGACGATTCACTCCTTCTTTATTGATAAATTTATTCTCGAAGGGGATCAAATTATCCGGTTGGGGGAACCCAGTGGTCGTTTTGCCAGTGATGTGGACGAAGAGCTGGCCGCCACTTACGAAATAGATCTGAAATATCTGTTAGAGCAAGTCATTGGTAATTTAACGAAAGCGCATTGTTCGGTGGCTCAAAACCCCTACTGCGACCCTAATAGACTGACGGCTGGGGAAAGCGTCATTAATTTTGATTGCGTTTACACCATTCAATCCGAAAATCTGGGCCTGGGTGGGGGATATCCCTATACGAAAGGATATCGTTTGGAGCAGCAGTCTTATTCTGATAATTTGATTTGTACTTGTGATGATTCTTAGGTTCTTCTTACTTCTGGTATTGGGCTGCCTTTTGTCCTTTTCCGTTTATGGTCAGGACCAGGGACCGGATGCACTAACGGGTAAATTACTGGATCTGAAGTATCAGCAGATGGGTACCCTTTGGCAGGTCAAAGTCTATTTACCAGAGGCGGATAGCCTGCGGGCGCAAAAAATATCCAGGCAAGTAAAAAGCTTACTGGATAGCCTGAACCAAATATTTAGTGATTACGATCCGGAGAGTACGCTAAACCAGGTGGTGCGAAAAGCCCATTTAGCGCCCGTAAGCATTCCTAAACCGCTGGCAGAAGTAATTAGCCAGGCACAAATCTATGCTCGTCGATCGGGTGGGGCCTTTGATATCAGCATTGGTCCCTTAAGCCGTTTATGGCGCCGGGCTTTTCGCAGGCAGGTTTTTCCCGAAAGGGAGGATATAAGAGAAGCAAAAAAGCGGGTGAATTATCGCTGGATCCAGCTAGAAAATAGTCAATTGCGGCTGAAAAGGAAAGGAATGCGGCTCGATCTGGGGGGGATTGCGAAAGGCGCTAGCGTTGATTACGCGGCAGATTTACTTGAGCAGTATGGTCTGAACCATTACCTGATCGACGGTGGTGGAGACATACGGGTGTCGGGGCATCCGCCGGGTAAGAAGGCCTGGGAAATTGAGCTGCCCAACGGTCAGATAAAAGAAATGAACAGCGGCGCCATCGCCAGCAGCGGCGCGCAGTATCGCTATCTGTCTTATCAGGGCAGGCGATACAGTCACCTGATTGACCCCCGGACGGGCTACGGAGTAGAAGGTCAAAAGACGGTCACGGTATTGGCGCCTACCGCCATGGAAGCCGACGCCTGGGCCTCGGTCTTTAGCATCCTCGATGGAAAAGAAGCTAGTACCCTAATCGCTCAACTAAAAGAAAGAGTTTTGGTATATTACTTGCAAAATTAAACTTATGAAACGTAGACAATTTATCAATCGATCTGCTTTGGCCGGAGGAGCTATGATGACTGGAGGCTTTTCTGCCATGGCAAAATCGAAGAAAAACGCAGCCATGACCACTTTTCAATTAAACTATGCGCCACATTTGGGGATGTTCGAAAACCTGGCAGGCAAAGATCCCATCGATCAGCTCAATTTTATGGCCGATCAGGGCTTTACCGCTTTCGAAGATAACGGCATGAAAGACCGTAGCCCCGAATTACAGAAGAAAATGGCGGCGGCTATGGCCAGGCGCGATATGCAGATGGGGGTCTTTGTAGCCCATAAAATCTACTGGCGCGAACCTAATTTGGCGGGGGGTGATCCCGATATGCGTAAAGAATTTCTGGAGCATATCCGCGAATCAGTAGAAGTGGCCAAGCGTGTTAATGCCACCTGGATGACCGTAGTGCCCGGCTTTGTCGACCTGAGAAAAGACATGGGCTACCAGACTGCCAATGTAGTAGAAAGCCTGAAGCAGGCCTCGGCTATTCTGGAGCCAAACGATTTAGTTATGGTCCTGGAGCCCCTGAATTTCCGTGATCACCCGGGGCTATTCCTGACGAAATCGGCGCAGGCTTACGAAATATGTAAAGCCGTGGATAGCCCTTCCTGTAAAATACTCTTTGATATTTATCATCAGCAGATCACCGAAGGGAATCTAATTCCAAATATTAATGCCTCCTGGGATGAAATCGCCTATTTCCAAATTGGGGATAATCCGGGCCGCAAAGAGCCCACCACCGGAGAAATCAATTACCGGAATGTATTTAAGCACATTCATGACAAAGGTTTTACGGGTATCATGGGTATGGAGCATGGCAACTCAGGTAAAGGTGAAGCCGGCGAACGGGCCGTTATTGAAGCCTACCGGCAATCTGACGATTTTTGATTATAACAAAACGCCGAAAGTTACTCAGACCAGACCAGCTGGTCTGGGTAACTAAAGTTTTACAACTTACTTACACTTCTGAGTTAAACAATTTTGCACAATAAGCATTTAAAGACCTAGACTAATCAGCGATTGACGTGGCTAGACAAAAAAAGAAAAAAGACTTACCTCATAAGATATGTCCCGTTTGTGAGCGTCCCTTTAGCTGGCGTAAAAAGTGGGAAAAAGACTGGGATCAGGTGGTCTATTGTAGTGAACGCTGCCGCAGAAATAAGGCTAATAAAAATGGATAATTCAAATTTGTCGCAAAATTCAGAAAAAGAGTATAGTGAATACAACTCTTTTGCCTTCCATCCGCACAATGTATTGCTCATGTTACTATTGCTGGGATTGAGTATCTTATTCCTGGCGCTGACCGTTTCTTTTGTTTATACTCGAGTAGAAAAAGGTATGCCGCCTTTAAAACTGCCGCCCATCTTTTTATTCAACACTTTAATATTATTGGGGAGTAGCGGTACGATGATTTGGGCAAAACGAGCCTATTTGGCCGATAAGACCAAGCGATACCAACAAGCTCTAATCGCGACCATGGTATTGTCGCTGCTCTTTATGATTGCGCAATTTATTGGTTGGTCTGATCTCTTTCAACAGAAAGTTTTCATTAATACCGATAATTCTGCCGGGTATTTGTACGTCATCTCCGGATTGCACTTTGCCCACGTCATCGGTGGTTTGCCCTTTCTGGGGATGTTTCTATACAAAGCACGTAAGCGGATGAAAGAGCCGGTAAGCGTTCTGGTTTATTTCTCTGATCCGGAAAAGCGGCTAAAATTACGACTCTTAACCATCTACTGGCATTTCCTGGATGCCCTGTGGATTTACCTGATTATTTTCTTTTATGTGAATTCCTGGATACAATAATGGTATTTTAGGGTCCATTTTTTTGTAGTTTGCGCTAAGCATTTATTTTTGTATAAAATACTTGATGCTTGGATAATCATATACAGGAAAAATCACTCGAAGAATGGGCTGCGCACTTAGATCTGGAACCTTCTGATCTGCGAGATATAGGGGCCCTATTAGGTCGGCCGGCCAATTTGCCGGAGCTATTACTATTTTCAAAATCGTGGTCTCTTCGATTTTACCTTTCTCAATCGACCTACCTTCAACAGGCCATTCCAGTGGAGGGTAAAAAAATTGTTTTTAATGGTCGCCATCGTTTTTTACAACTCGATAATGACCTCTATTGCTCTGCTTCCGTGGTGGCTAATCATCCTCTGTTACAACTCCATCGTCGACACGGAGCGGCCCTGTTAGCGGCTAGTGCCCATCGGAAATTAATGGTCAAAGGCGTTCGTCCGGAAATGGGCGTCACAGGCCTTCGTTGTGGGGAAGTAGGCCGCGCTTCCGCGCAAAAAGCAATACTGGATAGTATTGAGGGAACTGGGGATATCCTTAATAATTTAGGAATACCAACGCTGGGTCGGACGGTTCAGTTTGATGAATCTTTTAATCAGACGCCGGTCCTTAATCACTTCAGTATAGGTTTTACGAATCAGGAAAAGCACTGGGGTAAAGTACTGGATCCCAGCTCAGTCACCTTACTCTTGTTGAGTAATGTTGACTTGAGTCAAAAAGCTTTTTTAGGAAAGAAACCGGAAGCCATTTTACAGTTTTTGCCGGATCCCCTACACGAAAGAAACTTACAGGAGTCCTTACTTGAATTATCCGAATTAACGGAGCTGATTGATTTATTTGATATTGGTCCAGAGGGGCTGGCGACGGCACTTTTAGAATTGGTTTTTCATTACCAGTTGGGGCTGGATCTTTCAATGGATGGTCTGTCGGATCTTGAGCTGCTCGATTTGTTAGATATGGCGAGCCTGTCGGGGGCTTTAGTTCTGATACCCGAGGCGGCGGCTAAAAAAGTGAAGGCAATTGCACAAAACTGGGAAGTACCCTGTACGGTAATGGGGCAGTTATCCCGAGATAAGAAATTAAGGATTGCTAGTCATTCGGTTACCCTGGTAGATGTAGCATTAGCGGACCTGGACGGTTCGAAAAGATCGCAGGGTTTGCACGAAAATCAACGGCGACCGGGTTTTGTAGATAAGGCCAATAAGTTTTCGTATAAAAGAACTTCCCACAGCAAGGATTACATAGATATCACTAAAAGAATATTACAAGAAGCCAGTTCCATTCCTAATTCCTGGTTATGGCAACAGCTGGACCAAAGTAGTAAAGGGAATAGTCCATTTGCCCATAGTACTCAGGATATCTATGCCTGGCGTTTGAATGGCAGTAGTCGGATGCTGCTACTGGCCAGTGGGGGGAATGCCGGCTACTTAAAGGCAGATCCCTATAATGGGGCGCTTATAGCGATTACGGAAGGGATTCGCAAGCTTATCATTTCCGGTGGCCGTCCCGAGGCTATCTTACTTAGCCTAAATATGGGAGCTGTCACGGACCAGGCCGTAAATTGGCAACTCCAAAATGTCCTTAAAGGGGTGAACGAGGTCTGTCGAAAATTCAGCTTGCCCGTATTAGAGGCGGAGCTTAGTTTTGACAATGAACAAATCACTCGGAAAGGAGCTAAACCCATTTTGCCTACACCGCTGGTTACGGTCCTAGGGACGATTCCCTCTAATCAAGCACCCCTGGGTGGGAGCTTTGCAGCGGAGGGGCATTTGATTTATATGATTGGTACGCCCCAAAACGATGTGAATGGTTCCCTGTACGCTAAGGTTATCCATAGTAATCCTACCACCATGGCGCCAGCCATAGATTTAGATGAAGAGTACCATATCCAACAACATCTGGGTAAGATCGTCCGGAAGGGGCTGCTTAGTTCGGCTCAGGTAATTGGAGAAGGTGGGTTGATGGTGGCGCTCCTTAGATCAGCGCTCCCCAATCAGTATGGCTTCGTGATTGAAACCGATTCGAATTTTCGGAAAGATACTTACCTGTTTGGTGAGCACCAAAGCCGGATTTTGATTAGTGTACAGGGAGAAAGAGAGGATGAATTAATCAACTACTTAAACGCTCAAAACGTTCCCTTTACAATGTTGGGAGAAGTAGAGGGGGACCAGCTCTTTATTGATGAAGAAGATTTTGGGCCCTTAACCGAGTGGGAGGAATATTTTTTAAATAAACCATTTTAAAAATAAGAATGTATAAACCATATTGTCCTTTGGCAATATTCGTTTTTGTAGTAAAGCGGGAAAAAGAATGAAAATGAAGAAATTATCAAGTCTGTTTGTAGCTATTTTTGTCCTTCTTTTATTGGGATCTTGTGAGCAGGAGCCTCCTGGTACAACCATTAAAGGGACAATTGAAGGAAGTGAAAATTTACAGGTTTTTATAGATCGAATCGTTTATGGCAAAGCCAATGCGGTCATTGCCAAGGATGAAATTGATAACACGGGCTCCTTTACCCTTAATTTTCCGGAGGGTCTCGAACCCGGGATTTATAATTTGCGGATTGGTGCGAAAAGACTCAGTTTGGCGCTGGAAGAAAATACCGGTTTGGTAGAGGTTAGCGGGGAGCTCAGCACTATGCAAAACTACGCTGTTTCGATTGACGGGTCTCCCAGTTCTCAGATTTTGGCAGAAACGATGACCAAATTGATTAGCCGACAGATGGCGGCAGCGGACCTCTCTACTTTTGTAGATACGGTCTCCTCTCCAATATTGGCTTCTTTTATTGCTTTTCGGGCGCTCGGCCAGTCGGGGCAATACATCGATATTCACAAAAATGCCCTTAACCGTATGCAAGAAGCAGGTGGAATGGGAGAATTAACGGAGGCTTATTCCGCCTACGTTAGTGCGGTAGATCAGGCATATCAACAGCAATTGATGCGGGAGCGGGTGCAAGTAGGAAATCCGGCTCCAGATATTACCCTACCTACACCCGATGGTACAGAATATTCCCTATCTGATTTAAAAGGGAAAGTCGTATTACTCGACTTTTGGGCGAGCTGGTGTGGTCCCTGTCGTCGCGAAAATCCCAACGTAGTCCGGGTGTACAACAAATATAAAGATCAGGGCTTTACTATCTTTAGTGTCTCTTTGGATGGGATAGACGATCGTTCGGCGGCTCGCCTGACCGATGCGCAATTGGCACAAATGAAAGAAAGTCAGAAAAAACGTTGGGTAAGTGCTATCCAGCAGGACAATTTGACCTGGCCCTATCACGTATCTGATTTGAAAAAATGGAGTTGTGAGCCGGCCCAAATGTACGGCGTTTCGGCTATTCCACGCGCCTTCATGATTGATCGGGACGGAATCATTGTCTCCACCCGAGTAAGAGGGGCTCAACAGATTGAGCAGGAGTTGTTAAAGCACATCTAAGGGTAGTCAATCCGTCGATAGTAATTTAATGTCCTCAAAACGGGTCATAAAACATTAGGTTCTATGACCCGTTTTGATAGAAGTTGTTTAAGAATTTCTGGTGAGATGATTGGTAACGGCTTGGAAGTCAAGACAAGGCTACTTTTTTTCTCGTAGCCATTCGCCTCAGGCGGACGAAGGGAAAAAAGAGCTGCCGTATTGGCTTTCAATGTGTTGCCAAGGGCTCAGTGAGGCGTTTTTAAACAACTTCATAGAACTAATTTAATATTGTACCTACCTATGCAAAATATAAGTGAAGTAGAAGTTCGGAAACTAGAAATAGAAGATTATCAGGCACTTAAGTCCTCCATGTTGGATGCCTATAATGATATGGAGGCACATTACTGGCGGAAAGATCAAATCCAGCAACTAATCGAGCTTTTCCCGGAAGGACAGTTTGCTGCCCTGGTAGACGGGAAAGTGGTAGGAACGGCACTAACCATTATTGTCGATTACCAAAAGTTTGGAGATAAACATACCTTCCGGCAGATCACCGGCGACGAGACCTTTCGTACGCACGATTCTGAGGGTGATGTGCTGTACGGTGTAGAAGTTTTTATTCATCCAGATTACCGGGGGCTACGCCTGGGCCGTCGCCTCTACGATGCACGCAAGGAGCTTTGTGAAAACCTGAATTTAGCCAGTATTATTTTTGGTGGGCGCATTCCAAATTATCATAAGTACTCGGAGCAAATGACTCCGCGGCAATACATAGAAAAGGTTAAACACAAAGAACTCTTTGATCCCGTGCTCACTTTCCAGTTGGCCAATGATTTTAATGTGAAACGGGTATTGCGGAACTACGCACCGGAAGACGATGAATCTGCTTCCTTTGCCACCTTACTGCAATGGGATAATATCTATTATACCGAGCCCAATGAAACCAGTCACCCCACCGTCCGTCTGGGCCTGGTACAATGGCAGATGCGTAGCTATAAAACGATGGAAGAGCTCTTCGAGCAGGTGGAATTCTTTGTGGATGCCGTTGCCGCCTACCAAAGTGATTTTGTCCTTTTCCCAGAGTTCTTTAATGCGCCCCTGATGGCCGCTTTTAATGACCTGAGTGAGGCACAGGCGACCCGGGAGCTAGCCAAATTTAGCGAGGAGATCAGGGAGCGATTTATCAATTTGGCTATTAGCTATAATGTCAATATCCTAACCGGTAGCATGCCGGTGGTAAAAGAAGAGGGAAGGGTCTACAATTGTGGCTACCTTTGCCATCGAAGTGGTAAGGTAGACGAATACGTGAAGATTCACTGTACACCGGATGAGGTGAAATACCTGGGCCTCTATGGCGGTGACAAGGTGGAGGTCTTTGAGACCGATTGCGGTAGTGTGGGGGTGCTCATTTGCTACGATGTGGAGTTTCCTGAATTGGGCCGCATCCTGGCCCAACAAGATATGGACATCCTATTTGTGCCCTTTCTGACGGACACTCAAAACGGCTACGAGCGGGTACGCAACTGTGCAAAAGCCCGCGCGATTGAGAACGAATGCTACGTGGCCATCGCCGGTAGTGTAGGTAACCTGCCCAAGGTCCACAATATGGATATTCAATTTGCTCAATCTGCTGTATTCACGCCCTGTGATTTCGCTTTCCCAACCAATGGTATTAAAGCGGAAGCCACCCCCAATACAGAAATGACTCTGATCGTAGATGTAGATCTGGATTTACTTTCCCAATTACACAAATACGGCTCCGTTCGCAACCTAAAGGATCGCCGACTGGATCTGTATAATGTAAATTTGAAGAACGATACCAACCAAAATCAAAAACCAATTGTTAAAACAAGTCTAAAACCTACCTGACCAAATGACCAAATGACCAAATGAATATGAGCAACTACTGGGATGTCTTTGTCAACGCTTATCAGGGCTATGCCGGCTACTTGTGGTCAGAGATCACTAATCCACACTGGCATAATTATTTTTACTGGCTGATTTTGGTATCTGCCTTTTTTCTGGTGCTGGAGTGGATGACGCCCTGGCGTAAGGACCAACCCCGGTTTCGTAAAGATTTTTGGTTGGATTTCTTTTATATGTTTTTCAATTTTTTCCTGTTTTCGCTAATTATTTACAATGCCGCATCCGACGTGGTTGTGCATTTATTCAACGATGGTATTCAATGGTTGACGGGTTTTGATCTGCAGGCGGTAAACCCGCTGCGCACTGCTCCACTTTGGGTAATCCTGATCGTTGGGTTTCTGGTCCGCGACTTCGTACAGTGGTGGGTACACCGGCTTTTACATTACTCTCCACGCTTATGGGAATACCACAAGGTACACCATTCGGTAGAGCAAATGGGTTTTGCTGCACACCTGCGCTACCATTGGATGGAAACCGTGGTATACCGGACCATCGAATATATCCCCCTGGCTCTGTTGGGCATTGGTTTGTATGACTTTTTTATTATTCATATCTTCACTTTAGCCGTTGGGCATTATAACCACTCTAATATTTCCGTACCCGGTAAAGTAACGGGTGGTGTCCTGGGCGGACTGTTTGGTGTGGCCATCGCCACGGGGGCTTTTGATATCCATTTATTGTCCGCACCCGCTTTGATGCAGCAGCTCCTCGTTTTTACGGGAGCGGTAGCGGTCGGCATCTTTGTTTTTGGGCCCTTTATGAAGTATGTGTTCAATAGTCCGGAGATGCATATCTGGCATCACGCTTACGAAATGCCGGAAGATCGTCAATACGGGATTAATTTTGGGATCACCCTGGCCTTATGGGATTACGTTTTTGGCACGGCCCACATCCCACATAATGGCCGGGATATCAAGTTGGGCTTTCCCGGTGTGGAAAAATTTCCCCAGGATTTTATATCACAAAATACCCACGGTTTTCAAAAAAAGCTTTAAAAGTTATTCAGTATGGAAATCTACATTTTAGCAGGCGTATTATTAGCGGTTTGGTTACTTCTTCGTTATCAGGGTAAAAAACAGCGGGAGCGCATGCGCGACCGCAATAAGGATAAGTAAACTAAGTTTTGCCGAGTACCAGATCGGCTGCTTTTTCTCCAATCATATATACCGGAGCATTGGTATTGCCACGAATGATTTTTGGCATTATCGAGGCATCGGCTACCCGTAGTTGGTCTACTCCGCGTACCCGTAGTTTTGGATCAACTACGGCCATTTCATCCAGGCCCATCTTACAAGTACCACTGGGGTGGTAAATCGTCTCCACGGTGCGCAGGATATGCTCGCGAATCTGTATTTCATCCGCATCGGGCATCAGGAGTTCCCAGTCTTTCAGATAGGGGACGAAGGCATCTTGTTTTAGAATATTTATGGCCACTTTTGCCCCTTTGACCAGGCTGTCCAGATCTTCGGCTTCCGCCAAAAAATTGGGATCAATCAGTGGAGTGGCCTTCGGATCAGCCGATGCTAGTTGAACCACTCCCCGGCTTTTGGGCTGTAGTAAAGAAGGCAGAATGGTAAAACCGTCGTAACGCGGAAAGGTACTCCGGTCATACATATCATAATTGTAGTCCGGTCCAAGGTGAAAGGGGGTAAAGTGTAGTTGAAAATCTACCGGATCATCGGGCCGGTTCAGGTTCAAGAAGGCACCCGCCGCCAGGGGCCCGGAAGAAAAGGGGCCACGTTTGGTCAGAAAGTATTGCAATAGTGCACTGAATTTGGCAATGGGCCTGAGGTAGTGATTAGCGCCCTGTTGCTTTTTGGCGGAAGCCGCGACGGGAAAGAACAGATGATCCTGCAAGTTTTTCCCTACGCCGGGCAGTACGACTTTACAATCGATACCCTGCCGTTTCAATTCATCAGGATCCCCTATACCCGATAGCATGAGTAGCTGGGGTGAATGGATAGCCCCGGCACAAAGAATAATTTCCTTTCGACATACTACTTCCGTTTTTGTCCCCTTTTGGGCAAAAAGAACCCCCGTGGCTTTATCCTTTTCTATCTTGATCTCTTGCACCTGCGCATGGGTAAGCACACTTAGATTTTTGCGCGAAAGCGCCGGCTTCAAAAAAGCGGTAGCTCCGCTCTGTCGCTTCCCCTGCTTGATGTTGAATTGAAAATGGAAAGCGCCGTTCTGCCTGGCACCATTGTAGTCGTTATTCGTGCGAATGCCAACGTTACGGGCCGCGTCGACAAAAGCGGAACTGTAGGGGGTATAAAAGGAGTCTATAGTACTCACGTGCAAGGGGCCACCCGTACCGTGGTACTCGTTTTTAAGCTGTGCATTATCTTCCGAACGGATGAAATACGGCAGTACTTCGGCATAGGACCAGCCGGTATTTCCCATGGCGGCCCAGTCGTCATAATCTTTAGCATTACCACGCACATAAGCCATGGCATTGGTAGAGCTACAGCCCCCCAGTGTTTTACCTCGGGGCACCTTTAGTATTCGGCCGTTCAGGTGCTGCTGGGGAACGGTTTGCAGGTCCCAGTCTACTTCCGACCCGAATAGCTCGGTGTAGCCAGCCGGGATATGGATTTTCTTGTTTTTATCCGGCCCACCGGCCTCCAGTAACAAGACCTGATTGCCTGGGTCCTTTGATAGACGATTGGCCAGCACGCATCCGGCTGAGCCAGCACCAATAATAATATAGTCGTAAGCATCCATTGCCTCCCGAGTTTTTATTTAATAGACTTGGCCCACTTTTTAAGGCTTCACAAGACTGATCCTATAAATGTAATAAAATCGTACAAAATGCTGGTCCATTTGGCGGAGAAAGACGGAGGACGTATATTTACTGTAAATATTTCACCCTTATGCGTTCAATTCTTTTTTTGCCCTTAGTATTTTTAGGCCTGCTGGCCAGCATTGATCTAGGGGCTCAGCAACTACCAGATGATTATCTCAGCCCGGATTTTCATACGGATCGCCGGGATGCCTTACGGCAAAAGATGCCCCCTAATTCTGTGGCGGTGCTTTTTGCCGCACCGGTGCGTAATCGGGCCAATGATGTCGAATTCATCTATCATCAGGATCCTAATTTTTACTATCTAACCGGTTACAAGGAGCCCCATTCTATTCTGCTGATCTTTTCGGAGCCACAGAAAGACGCCACCGGAGGAACCTACGATGAGATTCTTTTTGCGCAAGCGCGTAACGAACAAAGTGAAATGTGGACCGGCCGTCGCCTGGGACCGGAAGGGGTAAAAGAAACGCTGGGTTTTGAAACGGTACTTGACCATACCGAGTTTAAGAATTACGCGCTGGAGTTTGAGCGTTTTGATAAGGTGTTATTTTTTGATTTTCAGCGAGATATCCGGGATAACCCCCGTGACGATACTGATCTATTTGATCTTAAGCAACAATTTCGTGGTAGTGCTGGCATAGCAGAAGATTTCAACGGAGTAGCGCATCAGATGCACCAGGTAATGGCCAATACCAGTCTGGACCTGGCCTCCCGAAAACAACAGCTTTACCAAATGTCTCGCGCCAATCCCAAAGCGCTGAATGATCCCCTGGTGAAGGCTTTCATGGCAGCGAAAGATCAGGAGAGCACCCTGAGTGTAGTTCAAAAAATACCGAAAAGTAATCTGGACGTGGGCATCTTGCCTCAACTGATGGGACAACTCCGTGAAGCAAAGACCAAAGAGGAATTAGAGCTGATGCGTATCGCTTGTGAGGTGAGTGCCGTAGGCCAGTTGGAAGTGATGAAAGCTATGAAACCGGGTATGTCTGAAACCGAAGTGCAGGGTATCCACGAATTTGTCTTTAAAAAATACGGCTCCGAATACGAGGGGTATCCCTCCATCGTCGGTGGGGGAAACAATGGCTGTATCTTGCACTACATTGAAAATAACAAACCCCGCCTGGGAACGGATCTGGTACTGATGGATCTGGGGGCAGAATACCACGGCTATACCGCCGATGTAACGCGTACTATTCCGGCCGACGGTACTTTTTCTGAGGAACAAAAGATCATATATAATATTGTACTGGAAGCACAACAGGCCGGCTTCGAAGAATGTAAAGTAGGTAATGCTTTTCGTGCGCCGGGGCAAGCGGCTCGCGAAGTAATCGATCAACGATTGGCCGAAATTGGCCTGATCGAAGCAGGAGAACGGCATAATTACTTTCCGCACGGTTCCTCCCACTACGTAGGGCTGGATGTCCACGATCCGGGAACTTATGACACCTTCAAACCAGGGACCATCATTACGGTAGAACCCGGGATTTATATTCCTGAAGGTAGCGACTGTGATCCCAAATGGTGGGGTATTGCGGTGCGGATCGAAGACTGTATTCTGATCACCGAAGACGGCTGGGTCAATCTATCGGGTCGTGCTCCCAGAACGGTAGAAGAAATCGAAAAAACGATGGCTATGCCGAGTCCACTGGATGACTTTATCCTACCCACCATCAAGAAGCCTTAGAAATACTACCCGGGGTGGATTGGCTTCTCCAAAAAATAATCATCATGCAAAATAATACTTTCACCAATATTAACGACATCCCTGAAAAAGAACTGGTTCCCGGCATCTACGCCCGCCTGGTACACATGAAAGGGATGTCTGTAGCCCGCGTACGCATCGAAAAGGACGCCGTGCTCCCGGAGCACGCACACGTCCACGAGCAAGTCACCAATTTGTTGTCTGGGCAATTAGAAATGACGGTCGGTGACGAAACTAAAGTCTGTAAAGCTGGAGATGTGGTAATTATCCCCTCGAAGGTATCCCACTCCGCCAAAGCGCTAACGGAATGCGAACTGATTGACGTTTTTCAGCCGGTGCGAGAGGATTATAAGTAGATCAGAAAGGTAATTATGGGTCAACCTACTTATTCTTTTAATCCTTTTTATATTCCAGAACCTGACCATCGGCCAACAGTTGTTGTTTCAATATAGCATAATCGACCTCCTGCACACTGCTTTGCTCATCGATGGACAGGGCCGCCGCCGTGGCCGCGGACTGTCCCAGGATCATAAATACGGGTTCCATACGGATCGATCCGTAGGCGATGTGTGAAGAAGACAGGCAGACCGGAACGATCAAATTACGCACTTCATCTTCGGGGGGGACGATAGCGCGGTAACTAATGGGGTAGGGGCCGCCCGGGCTTATTTGGATATCCCCTTCGTTACGAGCATGCCCATTACTATCGACGTAGCGTTGCACATTGTGAGAATCCATATTGTAGGATCCCATGCCGATGGGTTCGGGTGTTGCTATTTTTTGGGTAAGGTGGTTCTCCGTCATGACAAAATCACTGACCATTCGACGGGCTTCCCGCACGTAAATTTGGTGGGGCCAGTACCCATTGTCTACGAATTCATCTTTGGCCAGGCCCCACTGGCTCATTCTTTCCCGGACGTCCTTAGGTACTCTGGGATCATAGCTCAGAAACCACATTAATCCTTTTTGGTAATCTTCGTGCTCCTCAATGATGGCCTGGCGCTCCTGATAAGAAGCTTCCGGGTAAGTATAGTTCTTGCCGATGTAGTCGGTAGAAAAAGCACCATGATTATTGGTGTCGGTTTTTTTATTGGGAGCCGCATCGAACTTCACCCACAATTTACGCCAGCCCTGATCCAATTCCCGGGCCAGTAATTCATAGTTGAGGGGATCGTAATGATCGGGTTTAGGAAAGGGGACTCGATTCTCATCGACGGTAGTCAGGCACATGCGAAAATTGTAAGCCTGTACTCGTTGATCCCCCTGACCCTCTTCTCCCGGGTCCTCCCCGTGTACATTGGGCAGCAAACCACTGGAGGGATCATCAGAGATACGGTAGGGGCTGACGGGGTGTTCAAACTGATGACTTATGGCCCTGGCTTTTTGTACGCCGTTTAAGGTCTCTCCATAAACGGCATTGCTTTCGCGACCAACGGTAAAAGTAACCCCAGCTGTTGCCATTAGATCGCCTTCGTAGGTGGCATCAATAAAAACTTTTCCGGAAAACACCTCGTCACTCAGCATTCGGATGGATACTATACGTTTGTCTTCCTTTATTACGCCCTTACTCCGGTCCAGCCAGCGTTCGCGGAATACCGGAATCTCGTATTGCGAAATAATTGCTTCAAAGGTAGCTTCGGCCACGTGGGGCTCAAAGACCCAAATGGCATCTTCTTCTGCGCGGTATCGGTTGTATTCCTCCGGTTTTTGGTAGATCCAGGAGTCAGCCTGATCGTAGTGCGCTTTAATACGCTGGTAAAAGGACCGCGCAAAACCGCCGATCACGGCTTTGTTACCGGAATCCGTAAAGCCCAAACCTCCGGCTGTCAAGCCTCCCAGGTGCTTTTCGGGCCCCACCACAACCACCGATTTTCCCATTTGTTTGGCTTGCACAGCGGCGGCAACGGCTGCTGAAGTACAGCCGTAGATCACAATGTCGTAATCTTTGGGCTGTGCCTGGGCGATCATAAGAGAGCTTAGAAAGATAAAGAGACAAAAGGCTTTACTAGTATGCATAATATTCAGGATTTGATCAACTAAATATACATACAATATTGAAATACGCCCTCTCTGTGCTATCTCTCCACAAAAACCACCATACCTTCCTCCAGCGGATTAAGGTGCTCTTTTAAGATCTCAAAGAGATCGTTCCCGTATTTAATATAGAGCGATAAGAAGTTCTCGTGTCTTTCCTGTAGACCGTTCTCCGGGAAGAGTTTGTCTTTGATTTTCCGGATTTGGTTAAGCGAAATCTCGAAGCGGTCCTTTTCCGCTTTCATCAGGCGCCCTTCCAGGTTTTCGATCGACTTCATGATTTTGGCATTCTCGGCCAGTACTTTACCTTTTAGGCTGGGATCTACTTCGGTGGCTTTCTCCGCTACCTGTACCAGGGTTTTCTCTATATTCGTCTTTTCTTCCTTTAGATTGATCTCGTTTTCCGTATTTTTCTTGACGTAGCGCTTGATCAGGGCTTCGGTATCTTCGAAGAGCTCCTGAATTTCCAGGCCGACTTTATCCAGTTTTTTGGCCGATCCCTTATCTACCCAAAGCGCCGAATTACGACGGATCAGCATGGGGAAGTTGAGGCCAAAAGCTTCAAATTGGCTTTTGCGTTCCAGCCAATAAGATAGCTCCCCGCCACCGCCGATGTAGGCCAGGTTGGGCAGGATAGCCTCCTGATAAATCGGGCGCATCACCACGTTTGGACTAAAGCGTTCGGGATGATCCTGTATTTCTTTCTGGAGTTCTTCGGCCGTGAAGCGGTACTCGGTATCGACGACCTGGTAATGCTCACCATCCTGTTCGATGCGGGCACGAATTTGATCGCGCAGGTAGAAAATATTGATTTCGCGAGCGTAGGCCTGGTCTCCAAAGCCCACTTCATCCAGTTCTTGTTGTGTTTTGGTGACGTAGGGGTGAGAGAATTGCTCAAAAATTTCTTTTTCCAGGTAGGGGATAAACAGGCGCTTCAGAGCGGCATCGTTCATATTGATAACGACCAGTCCGTAATCCGCAAAGAGACTATTCACCAGGTCCTGAGCGGCATCACCGTATTTTTCATGGCGGGTATAGGCTTTTTCGATCATTTGGTAGGCCTGCTGAGCCCGATCGGAGCCACCCAGAATGTCTTTCAGCTGAGTCAGGGCATCGCCCAGGGTGTCGGTGCGCATCATTCCACAGGCACCGGACTCTTCATTTTGCCATTCGATCGGCTTGCCAAAGAGATTAGTGTGATTGATTTCTTCAAAGTCGTGGTCTTCGGAACCACTGATAAAGACGGGGACAAACTGATAATCGGAATAGCTCTCCCGCAATTCTTCTACCAGGCGAATGGTGGAGATGATTTTATAGATATAATACAAAGGCCCCGTAAAGAGGGCCGGTTGGTGCGCCGTAATAACGGTAAAGGTCTTTTCAGAAAGGAGCGCTTCGATGTTTTCCTTGACTGCATCCGTAGTGGAGAGATTCGCATACTGTTGACGCAGGGTTGCTACCAGCACTTCCCGATCAACGGGGCTTGCTTTGCGGTCGGGAATTACTTTCGTGAAGGATTCCATCGTGACGGAATACTTATAGAAAGGCTTAAGTGCATCGGCCTCCGTGGCGTAAGCAATATCTTTAGATGAAAATTGAGGAACTTCTGGAAAAGGCTTCTTAAGAATCTCCATTCGGAATTAATTGGTTTGGTTAGTGTGATTGATTATATTCGTTCTTCTATTTAGGATGTTGGCTGAAATTGAATCTTCCATCCTCCTTAGACCTGGGCGGAGGATTCCCTCCGCCTGAAATATCTTAGCAAAATGATTTTAATTTAATCTAAGTAAGTGGTCGATATTATGCATAAGTTTAGTTTAGTGCAATTTTGGGGTTCAACAAGGCAGAAAACGTAGCCGACGCAGCGCGTCGGTGAGGCTTTCTAACGACGTGGAAGCCCAAAAGGGCCTGAAATAGGGTATAGATAATATTGAACACTTACTTAGGTATCTAAACATATTCATATACAAGCTAGCTTTAAATTAGTTGACAAAAAACGGAACTAGATGCAAAAATACATTCTATCCATCGACCAGGGAACGACCAGCTCACGGGCTATTTTATTTAACTACGAAGGTATGATCGTGGATGTTGCTCAACGAGAATTTACACAGATTTATCCTAAACCCGGTTGGGTAGAACACAATGCCAATGAGATTTGGAATACGCAACTACAGGTCATTCAGGAAGTACTGGCCAAACAGGAATTAGCCGCAACGGACCTGGCCGCCATTGGGATTACGAACCAGCGGGAGACCACCCTAATCTGGGATAAAAATACGGGACAGCCTATTCATAATGCCATCGTTTGGCAGGACCGCCGTACCGCAGATATTTGCGATCAACTCACCGCAGATGGTCACGAAGACTACATTCGCAAAAATACCGGTCTGGTCATTGATGCCTATTTTTCGGGGACCAAGGTGAAGTGGTTATTGGATCATGTGCCCGGCGCGCGCAAAAAAGCGGCCAATGGAGACCTGCTCTTTGGTACCATCGACAGTTGGCTGGTCTGGAAGCTGAGTGGCGGTAAGGCACACATTACCGATTATACCAATGCTTCCCGAACGCTTTTGTATAATATTGAGAAACTGGAATGGGATGAGAAAATGCTCGAACTCCTGGATATTCCCGCCGGGATTTTACCAGCAGTTAAATCCTCCAGTGAGGTGTATGCACACACCACGGCCAGCTTGCTGGGCGCAGAAGTGCCCATTGCCGGGATTGCGGGGGATCAGCAAGCCGCCTTGTTTGGTCAGGCCTGTACCACGCCCGGGATGGCTAAAAACACTTACGGCACTGGTTGTTTTGTCTTAATGAATACGGGCACGGAATTAGTCCGCTCAGAGAATGGCTTGATCACCACCATTGCCTGGGGACTGGACGGCGAAGTTCATTACGCTTTGGAAGGCAGTATTTTTATCGCCGGAGCGGCGATTCAGTGGCTACGCGACTCGTTAAAGATTATTGACGAGGCGCCCGATTCTGAATATTTTGCCATGAAGGTGGAACATCCGGATGGGGTCTATGTAGTACCTGCTTTCGCAGGCTTAGGTGCTCCCTATTGGGATATGTACGCGCGCGGAGCTATTTTTGGCCTGACCAGAGGGACAACTAAGGCCCATATTATCCGGGCCACCCTGGAGTCCCTGGCCTACCAAACCCGCGACGTGCTGGAAGCCATGAGTCAGGACGCCGGACGGGATCTGGAGATATTGCGTGTCGATGGTGGTGCCAGTGCCAATAACCTGTTGATGCAATTCCAGTCGGATGTCCTGGGCACAAAAGTAGAGCGTCCGGAAATTATTGAAACAACCGCGCTCGGAGCAGCTTACCTGGCCGGACTGGCGGTAGGCTATTGGAAAAAATCCGATCTGCAAGAAAAGTGGCATCTACAGGCTAGTTTTAAACCTGAAAAAGAAAAGGCAGAACGCGATCTGTTATACGCTGGTTGGCAGAAAGCGGTGAAACGCACCATGGGCTGGGAAAAGGAGTAGCCATTAGGGGCGTTTGACTTTACTGGATTTTTGTACCTGCAAGGTGCCAAAGGTTACCTTTACGGAAAAACTTGGAAAGTATTCATTGTTTGGTGTGTATTGTATACGCTGCACATTGGGTTCTGGCTGCGTAATCTCGAAATCCATTCCTTCGGGTAATAGGGTAGGCGTACTTACCGTAGTCAAATCGTAGCGAAAACTACTCAGATCCGGATTAAAGAGCATGACCTGCGACTTCTCTGCATCGAGATTTAAGTCCAACAGTCCCGCACTGGCATATATCTGGATATTGCCATAGGCCGCGTCAATATTATAGGTGCCTTCAATATCTTTCAGGATCATATCCGTGCGATGTGAGGCAATGGTCGCGTTGCCGCTTAGTGACTGGCCGTAGATGTCTCCGTAGCGGGTAAACAGGTCCATGTTACCGGTGAGCCCCTGCAGGCTAACGTGACTAAACTTACTGTTTATCTTGACACTATTGGTCAGGTTGTCCACTTCTGCCACACCGTAGGCATTTTTGATGTATACCGGACACTGAGCGGGAACGGTTATCCGGTAGATCACTTTCAGTTGAGCTTCTGATTTCTCTTCCGCATCCAGATAGTTGCGAATGTATATTTTGTTTTTTAGCCGCTTGACGATGGTCGCCATTTTTTCTACATCTTTTTCAGCCTGCTCCTGATTGGGGTGCTTGGCAATAACCTCAATATCGATCAGGATTTTATTTTCCAGGTTGGGTTGAATATAGACTTCGGCCCGATCTCCTTCGATATTGACCTCGTAATCTTCGCGGTAATTATAGCTTTCATTGATCTTTTTGGTGACCACATGGATTTGTTCCTGAGCGATCAGCAAGCAGGGTGCGCTTAGGCAAAAAAGGAGCAATACGAATATTTGTTTCATGGTGTTCCGGATTTAGATTTGTTGGGCCATTTGATTGACAATTTGGGTTCTGGCTCTTTCAATCGCGGCAAGTTGCCGGATTAATTCCTGGTCTTTCCCGTACCGGTCCAGCGTTTCTTTGATTTCTTCCCTTGCAGTATTGAGTTCATCAAATTCTTCTTGTAGGCTCGCCGCCGATTGATCATCAAAAGTACGGAGGTACCGTTGGTGCAATTGGACGACCTCCGCAAAATCAGCTTCATCGGCATCCCAGTCGGATTCGAGCAGCCATTGACTTTCTGCCTGGGTCGTATAAGTATAGCTTACCTCCGGACCTTGACTTTGAGTGACCAACCAGTAGAGCGAGAAAAGCAGTAGGAAACTGGCGGCCCAGGTCAGGGGCTGCCGGACAAGGCGCAACCAGGTATTTTTGGGCGGAGCCTTTGCTAAACCTTCCGCAATTTCGGTCCAGACCGTTTCCGGCGGATGGTAATCCGGGAGTTGAGCCAATTGTCGTTGGATCAATCGTTCTTTTTGGTCAATATCTAACTGCTCTGATATCTGAGGCCAGAGCTGTTCCGGTGCCTGATAATCCGGTAATTCGGAAATAGCTTGCCGGATTAGTTGATTTTGCTTTTCCGTACTCATATCTCCAACAGTTTTGTAATAATTTGTCTCAATTTCTTTTTCGCGTAGTACAGTTGTGATTTCGAAGTGCCAACCGTGATCCCTAATAATTCGGCTACTTCTTTGTGTGCGTATCCTTCTACTTCGATGAGTAAGAATACCGTCCGGTAACCGGTAGGGAGGGACTGTATGGCTTTTTCCAGGTATTCTGCTTCCAGGAAATCTCCCCAACTACCACTTTCTGATCCATCCGTAGGGGGCAATTCATCAAATTTGGGTTGTTTTTTTAATTTACTGAGTGCCGTGCGGACTACAATCGTTTTGATCCAGGCCCCCAGGGTAGATTCCCGCCGGAATTTTGCCAGCGAGCGAAAAACCTTAATGAAAGCTTCCTGTAAGATATCAGCTGCCAGATCCTGCTCTCCGGCCATGCGGTAGGCAATCGTATACATAGCCTTGCTATACCGCTCGTACAGATCACGCTGCGCGATGCGGTCATTTTCAAGACAGGCGTCAATTAACTCGCTTTCGGTCATCTTGTGTACGATTGCCATCCAAGCTGTGCTTTTGGTTTTTATGTAAAGAGCCAGGCTTAGTGGATGTGGTTGTACGAAATAAACAATTATTTCCACAGCAATAATACATAATTCTCCAGTAGGGCACCGATGGCGCTGACAAAATGTCGGTTCCTATTGGATGAATTGCTGACCCGTACGCGTTTTGACAGGAAGAATAGCCAAATCTGCATTTCTGACAGAAGAATAAGGACAAAATACACTTGGCACGTGCCTTGATGTAGTAAGAGTGTAATTCAATTAGCCAACAAACAAATAAAGTATATAGTATGGGTAAAATTATTGGAATAGATTTGGGGACAACGAACTCCTGCGTCGCCGTGATGGAAGGTAACGAACCAGTAGTCATCCCTAATGAAGAGGGACGGCGTACCACGCCTTCCGTTGTCGCTTTTATGGACAATGGAGAGCGTAAGATTGGAGATCCTGCAAAAAGACAGGCCATTACGAATCCTACGCGGACCATCGCATCGATTAAGCGCTTTATGGGACAGCGTTTTGACGAATCGAAGGAAGAAGTAGAGAATGTGTCCTATAAAGTAGAAAAAGGAGATAATAACACCGTGCGGGTGAATATCGACGGTCGTCAGTATACGCCACAAGAACTTTCCGCTATGATTCTTCAGAAAATGAAGAAAACGGCCGAAGACTTTCTGGGTAGCGAAGTGACCGAAGCCGTAGTAACGGTACCGGCCTACTTTAATGACTCCCAACGTCAAGCCACTAAAGAAGCGGGTGAGATTGCCGGTCTGAAGATTCAGCGAATCATCAATGAGCCAACGGCAGCTGCTTTAGCTTATGGTTTGGATAAGCGAAATAAAGATATGACCATCGCGGTGTATGACCTCGGCGGGGGTACTTTCGATATCTCAATCCTTGAATTAGGAGAAGGGGTGTTTGAGGTGAAATCAACCAACGGTGATACGCACCTGGGTGGTGACGACTTCGACCGCGTATTGATTAACTTCCTGGCCGACGAATTTAAGAGTCAGGAAAATATTGATCTGCGCAAAGATCCGATGGCGCTACAGCGCCTGAAGGATGCGGCAGAGAAAGCAAAAATTGAGCTTTCTTCATCTTCGGAAACCGAAGTGAACCTGCCTTATATTACAGCGGTAGATGGTGTGCCTAAGCACCTGGTCACGAAGATTTCTCGTTCTAAATTCGAGCAATTGGCCGATGATTTGGTGCAGCGCACACTGGAGCCTTGCCGTCTGGCATTAAAAGATGCCGGTATGGATAAGAGTGATATCGATGAGGTGATCCTCGTAGGTGGTTCTACTCGTATCCCACGCATTCAGCAGGCGGTAGAAGATTTCTTTGGTAAAAAGCCTAACAAAGGGGTAAACCCAGATGAGGTAGTAGCCGTAGGTGCTTCTATTCAGGGTGGTGTATTGAGTGGTGATGTACAGGATGTACTGCTGCTGGATGTAACACCATTATCCATGGGTATTGAAACAATGGGTGGTGTGTACGATGTCGTTATCGAATCAAACTCCACGATTCCGACCAAAAAATCTAAAATTTATTCAACTGCTGCGGACAACCAGCCTTCAGTAGAGATTCATATCTTACAGGGAGAGCGTCCGATGGCCAAAGATAACCGTACCGTAGGTCGATTCATTCTGGATGGAATTCCACCCTCACCACGTGGTGTGCCCCAGATCGAAGTGACTTTCGACATGGACGCCAACGGTATTCTGACCGTATCTTCCAAAGATAAAGGAACCGGCAAAGAACAGAGTATTCGCATTGAAGCTTCTACAGGTTTGTCAAAAGAAGAAATCGCACGTATGAAAGCCGAAGCCGAAGCAAATGCCGACGCTGACAAAGAAGCACGTGAAAAGGTAGATCAGCTGAATGCTGCTGATACTTTGATCTTCCAAACCGAAAAGCAGCTGAACGAATTTGGTGATAAAGTACCTGCCGATAAGAAAGGTACCATCGAATCTGCCCTGGCTGAACTGAAGGAAGTCCATAAAGCAGAAGATATGGATAAACTGGAAGCAGCCACCAAAGCATTAAACGATGCATGGCAGGCAGCTAGCCAGGATATCTATCAGGCACAGCAGGAAGCTGGTGCCGCTGGTGCTGATCCGAATGCCGGAGCTACGAACGACCAGGCTGGAGATAGTACCGGAGCCGACGATGACGTCACCGACGTCGAATTTGAAGAAGTGGATGAGAATAAGTAATCTATTCTCTGAATGGTATACTGAAAAGCCTTGCCCTATGGGTGGGGCTTTTCTCGTTTATCGACTTTTGTTAAGCCTTTCCAGGACGGTATCTATCGAAAGGAACCGGTAAAGGCTATCCTCCTTTGGCAATTCCCAATTTGTCCCGGCCGGTGGCGGATTCGTTGGAAATACGAATCCCAATAATTCGTGCTGCGCATTAAAAACGGGGCTGGCGGCATTATCCTCCCAGGCCGGAAGCTCGGCTATTCCGCCGCCGCCCAGTAAATGCAGGCGCTGGGTCGCATTAGCTTCCAAATAGGGAAGGGATTCAACTTCGGCGATGGCTTTGAGCCAGGCCCGCTCCAATGCTGTCCATTCCTGAAAGGCCTGTCGGTAGGGATGGTTAACATTTTCTTCTTGATCGTGCAAGAGCTGCCGGAAGAAAATATAGCCCGCGTCTCTTTCCAGTTTCTGGTATAAGGCTTCGGTATCTTCTTCTTCCAGGATGGATTTTAATTGTTGGGGCCGTGTCAGTAAGCTTTCGCCGTAGAGCTGGCTACCCAGCCTTTCAAATGATTTGCCGCTGCTCCGGATTTGATCAATGAGTGCGGTGGAGAAATAATTGGCCTGACTTTCGTCAAAATACAGGGGCATTAAGGTTTGAAATAGCTTTTGGTCAATGCCCGGGTTCCAGTTGTTTACCCAGGATTCCAGAAAGGCTACTGTTCGTTCCGCTGTATCTACTTTTTTTCCTTGCTGCCCGTCTAGAAAACGGCTGAGCGGGATGAGTTGTATAGCCTGGTTGAGGCTTTGGCTAAGATGATAGAAATGGTGTCGTTTTTCCAGGCCTGCTTTCGCCTGGACGAGTTCCTGCTGCAGCCTTAGTAAGGCTGGGTAAATCAGGTATTTATTTTCTCTCTGTTTTCTGTTAGCTACTGCTTTTTCCTCTTCGAGGTAGCGCTGAGCAGAAGACTGCTGCGTATAGAATTCCACCAGTTTTTGGGGCGGGAGTCTTCGAAAAGACTGGTAGACCGCCATGGTGGGTTTCAATATTTGCAGGCTACTTTTCAGGGTGCGGAGGTGTAAAGCCAGTGCAGAAGCAGAGCTGTAGTAATGGGTCTGGGGTGGATAATTGATGAGGTAAGCTGCCCCTTGCAGGCTGTCCCTGAGATTGATTTTGGGCATATAGGGGTAGGGGCTTTCGTCTAAAATACGCAAGAGGGCGTAATCTTTACCATTGGAATAATTGGTATAGGCCAGTAATTGTACCTGGGTATAATCCAGATAGCGGTGCTGAAAAAATCGGCTTTGACCCTGATAGCTGTTTACGGCGGTTCTCACTGCAGGGGTTGCCTTTTGCTGGAGTCGAATTTGGGCGAGCTTGCGCTGAATCTGGGCTATGGTTGCGGCTTCACTTAATTCCTGGTCTTCTGAAGGGAGGATTTTTTTTGTGATATCTACGGCCTCTAGCGGAAAACTAAGCACTACGTTTTTTAGCGAAAGCGGTACCGGGAAAACCACTACCTCTGCGGTATCTTCTAATGGAAGGTAGTCTGCTATCGCTGTTTTAGCCACCAGTACGATGCCCGAAGCATCTATCAAAGTCGTCGGGAAGCGACCATTCAGCTGGCCCACGGCTCTATTGTTTTGGCGAAAGCCATCCCGTCCGGAAGCTCCCCAAATACTATCTACCAGGGCCACCGTATCTAATTGGCTGGGGTGTAATAAATAAGATTGTGCCCGACCGCTGAGTAAGGCGAAATGGAACAGGCACAGTACGAAAAGGTGCTTCATGAGAAATCGCTTTTAAATTTCTATCTTTTCAGGAAAACAGCTATTTTGAGGCAGAACCTAAGAAGTTTAACGAAACCAAAATAAACAAAATTCTATGGCAACGCTCGAACCTGCGGTACAAAACAAAGTTAATGCCTGGCTAAACGGCGATTATGATAAGCAAACCAAAGAAGAAATCCAGAAACTATTAGATCAGGGAGATCTCGACACGCTTACGAACGCCTTTTATAAGGATCTGGAATTTGGTACCGGCGGAATGCGAGGTATCATGGGCGTCGGTTCTAACCGGGTAAATAAGTATACCTTAGGCGCTGCCACTCAAGGGTTTAGCAATCATCTGTTAAAGACTTTCCCGAACGAGGATCTTAAGGTGGTGATTGCCCACGATAGCCGAAATAACTCGGATACCTTCGCTCAGGTGGTGGCGGATGTCTTCTCCGCCAATGGAATCTATGTGTACTACTTTGAAGGACTTCGACCTACGCCGGAACTGTCTTTTGCTATTCGGGAGTTAGACGCCCACGGTGGAGTTATGCTGACGGCTTCGCATAATCCTAAGGAATATAACGGCTATAAAGCTTACGGTGCTGATGGTGGGCAACTGGTCTCGCCCAACGACACCAGTGTCCTGGAGGAGGTGCGTAAAATAGAAGATATCAAGGACATTAAATTCAAAGGTAATCCGGATAATATTGAAAAAATCGGAGCGGCCATCGACGAACGTTATTACGAAGAACTGGAAAAGCTTTCCATCTCTAAAGCAGCTATTCAGCGGCAGAAAGACCTGAAAGTTGTCTTCTCACCCATCCACGGAACGGGCGCAGTATCCGTGCCCCCCGTGCTGGAGCGCTTTGGTTTTGAAAACGTTATTCTGGTCGAAGAGCAAATGAAGGCCGATGGTAATTTCCCTACGGTCGTTTATCCCAATCCAGAGGAGCGTGAAGCTTTGACCCTGGCGCTAAAAAAGGCCAGGGAAGTTGATGCTGACCTTTTAATGGCTACCGATCCGGACGCCGATCGGGTAGGAATTGCCATTAAAAATAATGAAGGGGACTTCGTACTGGTCAATGGAAACCAGGCCGCCTGTCTTTTGGTAAATTATGTGCTAACCGCCTGGGAAAAAGCGGACAAGCTGACGGGTTCCGAATTTGTAGTGAAGACCATCGTGACCTCTTATCTAATTGATAAAATTGCCGAATCTAAGGGCGTAGAATGCTTTAATACCCTGACCGGCTTTAAATATATCGGTGAGCTAATGACCAAATACGAAGGGCAGCGCACCTTTATCGTTGGTGGAGAAGAAAGCTATGGTTATCTGGTAGGAGAGCACGCCCGCGATAAGGATGCGGTCATCTCCTGTGCCATGATGGCTGAGATGGTGGCTTATTATAAGGATCAGGGACGCAGTCTCTACGACGCACTGCTGGACCTGTACGAAGAATATGGCTTCTATAAAGAGAAATTGGTTTCCCTAAAGCGAGAAGGAAAAAAAGGAGCCGAAGAAATACAGGCCATGCTGAAATCACTGCGTAAAACGCCACCGGCTACCCTAGGGGGATCCAAAGTAATCATGGTCAAGGACTACCTCTCGGGAGAATCGAAAAACCTGGAGGACGGTAGTACCGAAAAGATTGACCTCCCTTCTTCTAATGTACTACAGTTCTACACGGAAGATGGCGGGATCATTTCTGCGCGTCCCTCTGGTACGGAACCTAAGGTGAAATTCTACTGCAGCGTCAACGCGCCATTGTCCGATAAATCGACGTTTAAAGCGGTAGAAGCTGATCTGGATGCCCGTTTAGACCGTATTATGTCGGATTTAGGCGTTGCTTAGCGCTGTCCTTTTACCTTCATTTTGAGCGCATAGACCGATCCCATGGCGGTGATGAACAGGGTTTTCCGGTTCTTACCGCCAAAGGTAACATTGGCCGTCCAATTTTCGGGAATGGGGATGTGGGCAATTTGCTCGCCTTCCGGCGAAAAGACGGTGACACCGTCGCCCGTTAGGTATAGATTACCTTCGCTATCGAGCGTCATTCCGTCGGAGCCCATCTCACAGTGTAGCTGGCGATTGCTAAGGCTGCCATCCGCCTGAATTTGGAAGCGATACGTTTTTTGCGCCTTAATGTCCGCTACGTAGAGCAGACTGCCATCTGCCGTTCCAATAATACCGTTTGGCCGTTCAAAATCGCTGGCGGCTATCCGTAGTGTGCTGTCGGGGGCGAAGTAATAGACCCGTTCTTCGGGAATTTCCTTTTCGCTGCGGGTCCAGTATTTCCTTTGGTAGAAAGGATCGGTGAAGTAGATGCCACCCTTAGTGTCGATCCACAGATCATTCGGTCCGTTCAGTTTTTTACCCCGAAAGTCTTTGATGAGGACCTGCACCGTTTTATCGGGGCTAATCTTCCACAATTCATTTTTTGCATCGGCACAGGCGTAGAGATTACCTGCGGGGTCAAAGAATAAACCATTGGCACGACCGGCGGGCTCCAGATAATTGGAGATGGTGCCTTTTTTGCTGTTCCAACGCATGATTCGATTGTTGGGTTGATCCGTAAAAAAAACATTCCCCTTGGCATCGACGGCCGGACCCTCGGTAAAGCTGAAAGCGGCACTGAGTCGCTTGGGCTGCTCTTTGGGTGAAAAGAGCTTATGCTCCCCATCTGTTTGTGAAAACGCGGAGGAATGCGACAGTAGTAGACTGCTGGCAAGTAATAAGTAAAAATGGAAATGCTTCATGCAGTAATGTTACAAAATATTTTTAAAATAGCTGACTTGACCTCTTCCTTATTTTGCGGTAATCACACGCCGCAGCCGGATGTCATCGGAAGCAGCACCCACCATGATTTCAATAGGACCGGGCTCTAAAACGAAGGCATGCTCCTGAACATCCCAGTAGCTTAATTCCTGGGCAGGAACGGCGATGGTAATAGTCTTTGTGGAGCCGGCCGGGATATGCTCCCTTTTAAAACCTTTTAATGCTTTGTGTGGACGTTCCACTCTGGAGTTGGGAAAAGCCACGTAGGCTTGTACGACCTCATCGCTATCCATATCCCCTCTATTGGTAATTTCCACCCTAAGCAGTAGGGTATCTCCGGTGGTTATTTCCGGGGTTGGGATACCTAGACTCCGGTAATCAAAGGTAGTGTAGCTCAGGCCATGTCCGAAAGCAAATAAGGGTTCGTGCTGATCGTACATATAAGTTCTGCCGTTGCGAATATTATAGTCAAGGATAGGTGGAAGCTGATCAATGGAAGCCGACCAGGTCTGGACCAGTCGTCCGGCCGGGCTAATATCACCAAAGATCACATCGGCCAGCCCATTACCCAGCTCCTGACTAGCCTGGGTAAGGTGCAGGATGGCCGGTACATTTCTTTTCGACCAGGGAATGGCGTAAGGAAAACTGGATACTAATGCCAGTACCGTGTTCGAATTAGCGGCTTTGACTAGTCGGACCAGATCTTCCTGCTCGAGACTGATCGCCTGCCGATCTACCTCTTCGCGTCCATCGCTGGCGACCAGGTTTTTACCCCAGCCTAAGCCATAGCTCAAAGGGTGGTTACCAACACAAACGATGGCTACATCGGCTTTTTTCGCTGCAATTACGGCAGAATCTGCTTTATTGGAAGCGGCGAAATAGACTTCCACGTCGTCTCCAACCGCATTCTTAATCCCCTCCAGTACCGATACGCGATAAGGCGGGGTACCAGCGTACCAATCGGAAACGACCATATCAGCACTGGGGCCAATGACGGCGATGGAAGATATTTTTTCTTGGTCTAGCGGGAGCAGCCCCTCATTTTTTAGCAGTACGACGGACTTCTGGGTCGCTTCCCGAGCTAGTGCCCGGGCCTCGGGTTTTAGCCAGGGGCGAGTGGTGTCGGCGATGCCCATTTGACGGTAAGGATTATCGGGACTGTCGTCCAAAAGGCCTAGCTTGAGCAAAATCCGCAGGGTGCCTTTGACGGCTTGGTCAATATCCGCTTCGTTAATAAGGCCCTGCTCCAGAGCTGATTTGACGTGGGGGCGGTAGGTATCCAGGAACATGGTAATCCCAGAATGAATACAGGCCGCTGCCGCTTCGGGTAAATTCTCATAATACTGATGCGAGGTGACGAGTCGTTGGAAGCCACCACCGTCGGTGCAGATAATACCATCTTGTCCCCATTCCTCGACGGCAATATTTTCTAGCATGGGGTGGACGTGACAGGGAATACCATTGTATTTATTATAAGCGGCCATAAAGGCTCTGGAACCTCCCTCAATAATACCTTTATAAAAGGGATAGGAATAATACTCCCTAAAAAGCCGGTCGTCAAAATCGGAAGAATTGGTAAAGCGATTGTTTTCATTACTGTTGGCCAGAAAGTGCTTCATGAGGGAAGCGGTCTTCCAGTATTTTGGATGGTCTCCCTGTAGCCCCTTTACGTAGGCGACGGTCAGCCGACTAGCCAGGAAAGCGTCTTCTCCGTAACACTCTTCCGTACGACCCCAGCGAATGTCGCGGCCCAGATCCGCATTAGGGGCCAGTACGATTAGTCCGCCACTTCGGTAGTTTTCGTTTTGGGTCAGAAAGCGTGCCTCATCGGCTTCCCAGGCCGCAATTTTTTGGTGTAAAGCCGGATCCCACATCTGCGCCAGGCCAATGGCCTGGGGAAAGGTCGTGGTGGGGGCTTCTCCCTCTCCTTTAACCGCCCAATTGGCAGGACCACTAAGTGCCAGTCCGTGTAAGCCTTCAATGATTCGGATACCCCGTGCCCCAATTCTAGGAACTCCCGGCGGACGAGAAGACAGGTTGTCTATTTTTTCTTGCAGCGTCATTAAGGAAATCAGGTTGTCGAGTCGGGCCTCGTCGGAAAGGCGGGTGTTTTGAAAAGGGTACTGCTGGGCACTCATACTTAGAGGTAGAGATAGTAGGCAAAGCAGCAAGAGTATTGAATGTTTATTTTTCATGCTCATTATGGTTTTATAAATTTGGCGTTTCAGTCAGAAAAGCTGGATAGATCAATAAAAAAGTATTAGGAACAGTCTCACCCCGGGAGTTGTGCGGATCCGCCTAAGGCGGACCTCCGCACTTTTACTTGATATGATAACTTATTTATATTACATAGTACTATCTTCCCAAGAGTTTTAGAAGTTTAAATCGCTTCAATAATGTCTGGTAAGATAATAAACAAAAAAGATATGAATCGAAGAACAAGTCTGGCTTCTCTAGGCGGATTCGCCTCCTTACTCTTAGCTAATCCGCTTAAAATAAATAAGGATAAAATAAGTAACACCACGGGCAGGAAAAAATTTAAATACTGTCTTAATACCAGCACCATTAGTGGCTGTGGGGAGTATTCCGTAGTGGATTATATCCATATCGCGGGCGAGGCCGGCTACGATGGCGTGGAACTCTGGATGGGCGATATTCAAAAATACCTGGAGCAGGGTGGGGGGAAAGCCGACATCAGAGCGGCTCTCAGTCAACATAAGCTGATATTTGAAAATACGATTGGTTTTGCACCCTGGTTGGCTGGTGCAGCAGGTACGGAGGCTATGCGGGCTGATATGGAACTACTGGCGGAGCTGGGAGCCAAACGCATTGCGGCACCACCGGTGGGATACAAAGATAAAAAGCCTTTGGATCTGCTCAAGGTAGGCAAACAGTATAAAAACCTGTTGGAGATCGGTCGGGAAACGGGCGTAATGCCGCAGTTAGAGTTCTGGGGCGCCTCCGATATCTTTTGGCATCTGGGGCAGGCCATGATGGTGCTGACAGCTACGGGCGACGAGGATGCTCGTTTACTACCCGATATTTATCATTTATTCCGGGGAGGGTCGGATTTTGCTGCCTTGGATTTACTGAATGGTCGTTACATCGAGGTGTTCCATATGAATGACTTTCCGGGGAATAAACCAAGGCTGGATCAGACCGATGCCGATCGGGTTTTTCCGGGAGATGGTGTCGGGCCGGTGAAAAATGTACTGTCTTACTTGTCTGCTGCCGGCGGAGATAAAGTATTGTCACTGGAGTTATTCAATCGTAGCTATTGGCAGCGTCCGGCGCAGGAAGTAGCGGAAGAAGGGTTGGAAAAGATGAAAAAGCTATCATAAAAGATTAATTTTTTTCAAAAAGCAGCTTTGCTTGAGCATATGGCGCCTGGTTTGGTCGATATGAAAAAAGATTTGGGAGGTATTTTGGATCATATACGTAATCATAATAATGCCGGGTTTAGTGATGATACTAAAAGCCTTTTTTGATCACGGGCATTGTTTAAATATTGTACCAGATAAAGATATTCCAAAAGCATCTTTGAATGGAAGTTGTTTAAAAACTCCTCACTGAGCCCTTGACAACACATTGAAAGCCAATACGGCAGCTCTTTTTTTCCTTCGTCCGCCTGAGGCGGATGGCTACGAGGAAAAAAGTAGCCTTGTCTTGACTTCCAAGCCGTTACCAATCGGTGAGTTAAATAAACTGGCGAGTAATATCTCTATCGGTAGAGACTGGGCCGGTGTACATTACTTCACGGATTACTATGAATCTATCTTGATGGGAGAACAGATCGCTATCAGTATTCTAGAGGAGCAAAAGCTGACTTATGGGGAGAACTTTTCGATGACAGTTACTCTATTCGGCGGTGGTAGTATTAGGGTTTAAATTTTTGTAAACTACCAAGAGGAATAAAAAAAGCGCTGAGTCAGACGACTCAGCGCTTGTATTTGGTGCCCGGGGGGGGACTCGAACCCCCACGCCCTAGGGCACACGCACCTGAAACGTGCGCGTCTACCAATTCCGCCACCCGGGCTAATCTTGGTACCGAAGGCGGGAATCGAACCCGCACTCTGTTGCCAGAACTGGATTTTGAATCCAGCGCGTCTACCAATTCCGCCACTTCGGCAAGTAGGGGTGTGTTGCGGAGGGCAAATATAGAATACTTTTTGATTTACTGCAAAGGATTTTTGGGATTTATTTTAGCTCTCTACCCAAATATACTCCGTATCAAATCCAGGCCATTCGCATAGAGCACCAGCCCGATGACGATCACAAAACCGATGATGGTGGCGATCTCCATAAACTTATCGCTGGGCTTCTGGCCGGTTACCAATTCGTAGAGCAGGAACATAACGTGTCCACCGTCTAGCGCCGGGATGGGCAGAAGATTCATGAAGGCTAAGATTAGAGAAAGGATAGCGGTCATTTCCCAGAAGCGTTCCCAGATCCATTCGGTGCCGTACATGCCGGCGATAGTTCCGAAACCACCCAGGCTGTCCTTGACCTTAATATTACCCCGGAACATCTGACCGAAAGCCTTCAGCTGATCATTCAGGAAACCTACCCCCTTACGATAGCCAGCGGGTAGCGCCTCTCCCAGCGAATATTCCTGGGTCTCAGATCCTAGTATTTCAAACTGATTATAAGTACCAATGCCTACTTTGGCATCTTCGGTGGTGGTCATTTGTAACTGGACGGTATCCCTTTGGTTACGCAGTACCTCCACGGTAACTTCCTCTTCGCTTTTACCCTCAATAGCTTCGACGAAGTCAATAGCAAATGGGGTGGGTTCTCCATTCAGCGAAAGCAGTTGATCGTCTTGTTGCATTCCGGCCTGATCGGCGGGACCGTCTTCGGCGACTTGCTTCACAATAAAGGGATAGCGCGGCCCAAACAGGCCATATCCTTTGTACTTGTAACTCGAAAGCATGGTCGTGAACTTCTCATCAATGGGCACCACAACTTCCTGTCCATTCCGCTGAACAGTTACCGATTCTACATTATTGATAACGATTTCGCGGATCAGTAAGCGGTTATTGAATTTGTCGAAAGGTTGATCGCCAATGGCCAGTACCTTATCGCCGTCTCGCAGACCCATATCCTGGCCCAGAGAATCGACGTAGATGCCGTATTTGACGTTTTCATTGGGTAGATATTCTTCGCCCCAAACGAACAGAACCATCGCATAAATGAAAAACCCCAACAGGAAGTTAACGGTTACACCTCCTAACATGATGATGAGGCGCTGCCAGGCGGGCTTGGAGCGGAACTCCCAGTCCTGAGGTTCGCCAGCCATCTGCTCTTTGTCGAAACTCTCGTCGATCATACCGGATATCTTTACGTAGCCACCTAGCGGCAGCCAGCCGATACCGTATTCCGTTTCGCCTTTTTTATATTTAAATAAAGAGCCTCCCCAGGCATCAAAAAACAGGTAAAACTTCTCCACCCGGGTACCAAATAGTCGAGCCGGAATGAAATGCCCTAACTCGTGCAGCACAATCAGAATGGACAAACTCAGAAAAAGCTGGCCCACCATAATCAAAATTCCCATACAGTTATTGTCGTTTTTGCTCTTATCTCTTTGGAGAGACCGAACTAAAGTTTATTTTTTTGCAAATAGATGCACTTTTAACATTGTCCTGAGGAACAATGTTGTACAAGAAATGCAAATGTACACGCTTTTCACTAAATTTCGGGCATTCCTGTAGGGATTGCGACGAAATGAGAAAATCCTTCGAGCTATATGAATGTATTTTACACGAATCGAATAGAAGGCAACCTGGCATTTTTAGCGGAAGCCGAAGCCAAACACCTGGGAAAGGTCATGCGGAAGAAAGTTGGCGACACCATCCACCTGATTGACGGGGTAGGGGGACGCTACACCGGAGAAATTGTCGAACTGGAAAAACGTAGCGCTACCATACAAGTACTGGAAGGTAGCCAGGAAGCCGATCCGCCCGCCCGCCTGCACCTGGCCGTGGCGCCACCTAAGAATAATAGCCGCCTGGAGTGGTTGCTGGAAAAAGTAACCGAGATCGGCGTGGACGAGATTTGGCCCTTTGTCAGTTTTCATTCGGAGCGGAAAATCATTAAAACCGAGCGACTGGAGAAAATCTTACTCGCGGCCACCAAACAATCCCTTAAAGCAAGGTTGCCACGACTGCACGCACTGCAGGGATTTACGGAATTACTAGACGAGTTGGTCTCCCTTTTTCCCGAAAGGGTAGAGAAATATATTGCCTACATCGATCCGCAGGTAAATTTGCATCTACAGGATAACTATTCGGCCGGAAAAGACGTTGTTATTCTGATCGGACCCGAAGGTGGGTTTTCCGCCGAAGAGGTGGCGCTGGCCAAAGAGAAAGGCTTTCGTCCCGTGTCTCTGGGGCCCGCTAGACTGAGAACGGAAACGGCAGGACTGGTCGCCACTACGATTGTTCAATTAAAAAATCAGACTATATGAAATATCTAAAATATCTCGCATTATGCCTGGCTATTTTCACGCTAAGTAGCTTTTCCTGGGAAGAAGATTCGGCTACGCTGAAATTGGCCTTACTAAAATATAACGGAGGCGGAGACTGGTACTCTAATCCCACCTCTCTTCCTAATCTTGCCGCTTTTTGTAATGAGGTTTTAGGGACGGACTTCGATACGGACTATGCGGTAGTAGAAGTGGGAAGTGCAGAAATATTTAATTATCCTTTTATCCACATGACCGGCCATGGTAATGTGGTTTTTTCTGATACGGATGCCGCAAACCTGCGGAATTATCTGATTGCCGGAGGCTTTCTACACATTGATGATAATTACGGGATGGATCGTTTCGTACGGGTAGCTATGAAAAAAGTATTTCCTGAGCAAGAATTTGTGGAGTTGCCCTTTGAACACGAGGTCTACCGGCAGGAGTATACCTTCAAAGATGGTTTACCTAAGATTCACAAGCATGATGAAGAACCTTCGCGTGGGTTTGGTATATTTTGGGAAGGACGCCTGGTTTGCTTTTATTCTGTGGAATGTGATTTGGGCGACGGCTGGGAAGACGAAGAAGTGCATAATGACCCGCCGGAAGTACGTCTACAGGCCTTGAAAATGGGAGCAAATTTGGTGCAATACGCTTTTCAACAGTGACAAGCATTAAGCGCGGAGCAAATCCCTTTTGGTTTTGGTATACCTGCGAATATTAACCCAAAAAACCATGAATAGATAGATGATCAGCGGACTTCCTAGCGTACCACAGGAAAGATAAATGAAATACAAGCGCACTCTGGAGCTGGCAATACCCATTTTGTCTCCGATGTATTCACATACGCCAAAAGCAGACTGTTCCAGGTAATTTTTCATCTTTTTCATAATTCGCTCGTTTATTGGGTTGAGAATTAGCTTAAAATTTATTCCATATATTATTTATTGGTATGCGATGTCCTAACAAGAAACACCTTGAAAAGTTGAGAAATGACCAGGCTTTTTGGGCATGAATACCTGTATCCGTATTCATTACGATTAAATCATCCCCCTTTAGACTGTTTTCTGTAATATAAATGGAAGTATGGTAAACTACCCGTTTATTTTGTTTGATTTTGAGAATATACTCTCCCGCTTGCCCGTAGGCAAAAGTGAAGCGGCTGTCTTTGAGTAGGCGCTGGGTTCCATTGCCGAAATCTATCTCCAGGTCATGAGTGGAAAACGCTCCCTGGTTTAGTGTAAAACGGATGGGCGTATCTACCGTAAAACTACCCTGTACCCGGAGCGGTACACTCGCTTCATTCAGTCCTGCCGGTTCTTGTTTAGCCTGGAAGGCGTAACTCAGCCCCAGACAACCAATACCAATGATTAAAAGCAGTAGAATTCTTTCCAGAGAAAGACCATTTGTTTTTTGATCCATATGTTCGATGGTTTACACATTTCTCTCCCGGCTGTATCCTATGCAGGAAACAGAAAAGGAAATGTAGTAATGAAATAGTGGGTTCATCCATCGCATTTTCGCATAGGGTATAGAGCTGTAAATCGTTTGACACGATTCGGAGCCCATACCTACTGGTGCACAGGAGAAAACCGAACAAATGGAGTACTGTCTAGGAATGTGAAGCGTAGAAAAAACTACGGATACTGTTTATAGGTAGGTATAATGGGTGTCTATCTGTGAGTATGACACAAATATATTAATAAAAATCTTAATACAAAATCAAATTAAGAAAAAATTTAATGCGTTTTAACCGTCTCCTTTTTTCTTACGGCGCATTTCTGCCTGACGCATGGGCATACTGTCAATCAGATCAAATATTTCTTGACGGGGGTACCCATCTGTTTTTCTGGCTTTTATCCCTCCGTCTTTTCCAATTAAAAGGACGAGGAAGGGAAGTTGGTCTGGGTTGTACTTTCTCCGGATAAGGGTACGATCGGATGGGCTCAGTTCAGGTCGGCTACTTTGTGAAAAAATAGAATAAATACGGATATCTCTATCTTTTAGTCCGGCGGAATCTGCGCGGAGATTGTCCATCTGCTGCAGGTAGGTAGGTCCGTTTTCATCTGCAAAAATAAGGATAAGGCGATGTTTCCACTGGTGGTCTTCGAATTGGGCGAGCATAGTTGTGGTACTTAGTATAAAAGTGAATAAAGCGAATAGAAATAATCGCATAAACTTTTATCTTTCTAACGCATACCTTTAATACTGGTTCAGTGTGGCACAAAGGATTCCGCAAGCTACGGCTGCATTCAGTGATTCTGCTCCGGCACTGGGACCTTTAGGGATGTGTATCTTTCGGTCGATTTGCGCCCTGGTTTCGGACCGGATCCCCTGGCCCTCGTTTCCAATAACGAGAATACCGGGGTGCGCCTCGGAGAGGCGGAATACATTTTCACCATCCATTGCAGCGGCATAAATACTGATCTCGTTATGCCTGGTCTTTACCTCTTCTAGAGGCACTTTAAGGACTGGCACCCGCAGAATGGCTCCCATGGTAGATTGCACCACTTTGGGATTATATAAATCGGTAGTATCTGCGCTACAGAAAACGGCGGCCCAGCCAAACCAATCTGCAATGCGCAGAATAGTTCCCAGGTTGCCCGGGTCTTGAATACCATCCAGGTAGAGTGACCACTTACTGTCTAAATTTAATGCTGAGAAAGACCAGTCTTGCTGCTCGGCTACGATCAGAACCTCGGGAGGGGTACGCAGCGCTGATAATTGCTTCATTTGTGTGGGGCTCACCACGGAATAAATATCTTTGTAAAGACTCAGTAAATCGGGATGAGCGGCCTGCCAGGCGGTACTTACAAAACAGGCCTTCAGCTTAAGTTGACGATTTGTTAAAATCTCTTTGCATATTTTGTCCCCTTCTGCTACGAAATTGTTAAACTTATCGCGATACTTTTTTAATTGTAACGATCGTACAAATTTTGCGTTATTCTTAGAGAATTTCATTGATTTGTAATTTTATGCGCCTCGATCATCTGCTTACCGTGCTGCTCATTGCCGTATTATTTTTGCTACAGAGCTCTTGTAGTAGCAGTAAGTTTTTAAGCGATGATGAATATTTACTGAAAAGTAATGAGATAATCCTAAACGAATCGGAGAAAATTGACAATAAGCGTAGTTTAAAGTACGAATTGTCGACACTCTACCGACAAAAGGTGAACGGAAAGTTCTTTTTTATTCCCCGGGAGAATTTTTATTTCCCACCAGAACAGGCCGAAGCCGATGGCAAAAACCATACTTTTCGCAAGTGGATCAATCGGGTTATTGCCCAGCCTCCGGTGATCTTTGACCCCGATCAGGCCGAGCAAACGGTGGACGTTATGCAGCGCTACCTGAATGATAAAGGCTATTATAATGCCGAAGTCTTTTTTGAAGACGAAATACGGGGGAAATCCAAAATGCACCTTCGCTATTTTGTTTATCCGGAAAAGCAGCTCAAAGTCGACACGGTAACTTTTGAGTCGGAAGATCCCATCGTTGACAGTCTGCTGCAAGCGATTAGCTATCGAACTCTTTTTCAGCCCGGTGCCGCTTTGGATCGACAGTTGATTCAACAGGAAAAAACGCGGATATCAGATTATTTGCGAAACAACGGCTACGCAAAATTCACGGCCAGTTATTTCCCTCGTCGTCTGGAGGCGGATACTACGATTTCTCCCAACCGTGCGCACGTTTATCTTAAAGTAAATCGGCCATACGAAGATTCACTACACCGGGTGTTCCGGGTAGGCCGGATCACCGTTTTTCCGGAATACGATATTAAGCAGCCCCCATCCGCATATCGGGATACCTTAATTGGTCAGATACATTTCCGTATACTCAATAACGAATTTTTGGTACGTCCTCAGGTCATTTTGGACGCTATTTATCTAAAACCCGAGACCATTTATCGGCAGCGAAACTACGATCTCACCAACCAAAGTCTAGGTAATTTAAGTATTTACCGGTTTGTGCGAATTGAAGAAGTAGCCGATTCTCTCTATCCACAAATCTTAAACTTCCGAATTGAGTTGACGCCGAATAAACTCAATGAATTAGGTGTTGATTTTGAACTGGATTATACCAACCGAAGCAATACCTCGGGGGCGGGTAACCTGATTGGGGTGAGTGCTTCTCCTTCACTGCGTAATCGCAATTTCCTCGGGGGTGCCGAAGTATTTATCAGTGATGTTAGTGCGGGGGTTGAAATCAACCCGGAAGATAGAAACCGCTTTTGGAATACGATTGATTTTGGTACTCAACAGGATCTTTATTTACCCCGCTTTCGGGATTACCTGGGCTTTTGGCGCCTGCTGAATAAAATCAGCTTTCAGCGCAGTGACCCGTCTGATTATTCTTCATTTTACGAGGATATCCAGGCTAGTGCCACGACGCGAATACGGACTAGTTTCAATTATACTTTATTACTGGATTTTTATCGTTACAATCTATTGACGGTTTCCTACGGTTACGATTACAATCGGGACAAGAATAACCGCTACATCATCAATAACCTGGCCATTGATTACTTTAACCCGACGACTCAGCCCCGCTTCAACTCTCTGTTAGAAGAGAATCCTTTTCTGGCGAGGAGTTTTGGCGATCAATTATTTACCAGTCTGGTCTTTCGAGAATTTGATTACGTATACAATGGGCCTACAAACCGCCTGGGCGATCGTCGTTATCTCGGGCTGAATATCGAAACGGCAGGAGCGGAGGTATGGGCCTTGAATTCCATTTATAATGGATTTGCCAATCAGGCTGATACCTTCCGGATTAGGGATACCGATTTTTCTCAGTATATCCGCATGGAAGCCGATGTACGCTTATTACGGGCTTACAGTGGTAATACTTCGCTGGCGACTCGCTTCGCCTTCGGTATTGCCCGTCCCTTTGGCTTTAGTACGGATGTACCTTACGTAAAACAATTCTACGTTGGGGGCCCCAACAGTATACGGGGCTGGCCAGCGCGTAGTCTGGGGCCCGGTGGTTTTGTGGATTCCCTGACTTTAAATAACAATAATCCGCTTTTATTTTATCAGGCGGGTGACTTGAAGCTGGAATTCAATCTAGAGTACCGCTTCAATATTTTTTGGCGTTTGAATGGGGCAGTGTTTCTTGATGGCGGCAATATTTGGACCGTTCGCCCCGATCCTTCCCGTCCCGAGTCCCAATTTTTATTGCGCTCTAAGGTCATAACGGGACAGGACGGCCAATTGGTTATTGCGGATCCTTTTTACAAACAAATTGCACTGGGCACGGGCCTTGGCTTTCGATTTGATTTTACTTACTTTATCTTTCGCCTGGATTTGGGTATGCCTCTGAAATATCCCTACCGCTGGCGGAATGGTCAGTATTGGGTGCCGCCTTCGGAATGGCTCAAAGATATCAATCTGAATTTTAGTTTGGGGTATCCGTTTTAAGGTTAAAGTAGAAAGGTTAAAGGATTATGATCGATAAAGACGAAATTATTCAATATTTCCAGGGCTTACAGGACTCCATTTGCCATCAATTGGAAAAGGCAGATGGTGGCGGCATCTTTCGCGAAGATCATTGGGAACGCCCTGGTGGCGGGGGTGGTCGCTCGCGGGTGATTCAGGGGAAGCGTATAGAAAAAGGTGGCGTAAATTTCTCAGCCGTACACGGTACATTGAATGAAAAAGCGGGAAAAGCATTGGGCATTGCACCGGGCGACTTTATGGCTACCGGGGTTTCCATTGTATTACATCCTTTCAATCCACACGTGCCGATTATTCATATGAATGTCCGCTATTTTGAGATGAGTGAAGAGGTATGGTGGTTTGGTGGTGGTATTGACCTTACACCTCATTTTGTTGTTCCCGCTGAAGCCGCCTGGTTTCACCGGCAATTGAAGCAAGTCTGTGATGCGCACGATTCAGCCTATTATTCGGAATTCAAAAAATGGGCGGATGATTATTTTTATTTGCGCCACCGCAAGGAGACCCGTGGGGTAGGTGGTATTTTCTTTGATCGGCTTTCGCAAAATAAGCAACACGATAAAGCCCAGCGTTTCGCCTTTGTAAAGCAGGTGGGAGAGGCGTTTGCACCGATTTATGCCCATTTTTTAAATAAAAAAGCAGATTTGCCTTTTTCTACCAAAGAAAAAGCGTGGCAAGCCCTACGCCGGGGCCGCTATGTGGAGTTCAATCTGGTCTGGGATCGGGGCACAAAATTTGGTTTGGAGACCGACGGTCGTACCGAATCTATCCTGATGAGTATGCCACCAATGGCACAATGGGCATACGATCACCAACCAGAGCCCAATTCAGAAGAGGCCCGTACCCTCGGCCTTTTGAAAAAAGATATCGATTGGTTATCTCTACTGGCATAAAATCGTAAAGGGTTCCGTCTGGATGGTATTACTCCAGTTACCGGCCCGATCCCGGATGCGAATGGAATAAGACATGGTATCCGTAGGAAACTCTTCACTGGGTACACAGGTCACCCGGGTATTGGGAAAGGTACAGCAAAAGTACTTTGTATTAGGATTATTGGTGAGCTTGATGGCAATCTGCCCCGAAATACCATCTCCGGAGCCCAAAGCGGGAATCGGTTTGATTTTAAAGATGTTTTCGAAGTCATCCCGGCTATCCTTGAGGATAATATTTACGGAATCGGCATCTCCCAGATCACCATCGCCGTCGGTAAAGCCTATCCGAATAATTAGGGTGTCCAGATTCTCTATCGAATTACTACTCTGAGGAATTTGCGAGCGGCTGAGCCCCTCATAAGTAATGACGGGCTCCAGGGGATATACTGGTGGTTGACTACAGGCAAAGGCCAGGGCGCCAACGATTATAGAGAAGAATGTGTATTTTCGCATTTATTCGTTTTTTATTCACTAAAGAAAGGTACACTTTTTTGCAAATAGATAAAACCTCATTTTCGTCGTCCAGAGCGCTTTTAGCGCAAAAAATACGTTCGGCTCAGGTAGATCAGTTCGCTGATCTGGCGCTGGAAGTTTTTCATTTTCAGGCCACTTACAATTCCTTGTACCGGTCGTATTTGGAGCTGATTAATTGCTCCGTTGAATCGGTGAAAGATTGGCTACAGATTCCCTGTTTGCCCATTCAATTCTTCAAGAATCATAGGATCCAGACGGGAGTATGGGAGCCGACGAGGGTATTTACCAGTAGTGGGACAACAGGACAAACCACCAGTCGTCATTTGTTACACGACGATGACTGGTATTTTGCTATTGCCAAGCGTTGCTTCGAAGCGCAGTACGGCTCGCTTGCCGAATACTGCGTGCTCGGGTTATTGCCCGCTTATTTAGAACGCCAGAATTCCTCGCTGGTTTTCATGGTTGATTATTTTATTCGGGAAAGTAGTTATTCCGACAGTGGTTTCTTTCTCTACGACCACGAGGCTTTAATCCAGCGCATTACTGCCTGTAAACGACGAGGAATCCCGGTAGTGTTGATTGGCGTTAGCTTTGCACTATGGGATTTGGCCGAAGCCCATCACATAGACTACGAAGGGCTGATCGTTATGGAAACGGGAGGTATGAAGGGAAGGAAAAAAGAAATTACCCGCGAGGCTTTACACCGGATTTACCAGTCAGCCTTTGGTGATCGACCCATCCATTCTGAATACGGAATGACGGAGTTACTCTCCCAGGCTTACGCGCCCGCGGCGGGGCGGTTCTTGCCGGGGCCGACCATGCGCGTGCGGGGTAGAGAGATCACTGATCCGTTTAGTGCGCCCGTTTATAATCGAACGGCTGCATTAAATATTATAGATTTAGCGAATTTGGACACCATTAGTTTTATTGCCACGGACGATTTGGGAAAGGTGGCTTCCGATTTTTCCTTTAAGGTATTAGGACGAATGGACAACAGCGATTTGCGGGGTTGTAATTTGATGATTGATCGGTATTGAGGTTAAAGGGTATCCGCCAGTGGTAGATACCTTTATCTTTCATCCTAATGGATTTGAGCTTTTAGAGGTGTAGCGCCGCTTTTCTGGCCAGTAGCGTCTCTTCCGATTCTTCCCGTTCCGGATCAGGCACACAGCAGTCTACCGGACATACCGCAGCGCATTGTGGCTCTTCGTGAAAGCCCACGCATTCCGTACACTTGTCGGGAACGATATAATAAAACTCGTCCGATACTGGCTCTTGTTCTTCTTCTACACTTACTTCTTTACCCGTTTCGAGTGTGTAAGTACCCGAAAGGCTGGTGCCATCGGAGATAGCCCATTCTATTCCACCCTCGTATATTGCATTGTTGGGGCATTCTGGTTCGCAAGCACCGCAGTTGATGCACTCATCCGTAATCATTATCGCCATAAGACAATCTATTTTATTTGTTCAACGTCTTTTCGGACGCATAGTTTTTGTTTCGAGCGACAAAAATACATCATAAGCTTTCGATTCGCAAATCCAACCGAAAAAAGCTCAACGGACCCCATTAGGTATTTTAAAGGCATAAATGGTCGATTTTACTATCAAAAGGTATTTTTTGTTTAGAAAACGGTTGTTTGATTTAAATATATGTTGTAATATTGTAAGGAGGTTAACCCCAAAGCCGATTATATATTTGAACATACTAAGAGGAGTTCGCCTCAGGCGAACAAAAACTATGAGGTATTCGCCACTCGCGAATGCCTTTTTCTTTTCCCGATATTCTTGATCAGTAGCTTAACAATTCTTTCTAAAATTTGTAGTTTTAGCCCGCTTGCGAACGGATAGTCAGCAGGGCAGCTATTATAGCCTCAAACGATTAGACGCTCAGCTTGGCTAAACGGCACAATACAAGATATAAGAAATACAACACGACATGGCGAAGAGTAAGGCTAAAAAGGTCACCCCGCTGATGAAGCAGTACTTCAAAGTAAAAACGAAGTATCCGGATGCCATTCTGTTATTTCGAGTGGGTGATTTTTATGAAACTTTTGGGGAAGATGCGGTCAAAGCTTCGCGTGTACTGGGGATTGTACTGACGAGCCGTAATAATGGTGGAAGCGATATCGAGCTAGCCGGCTTTCCTTACCATTCGATGGATCTCTATTTACCCAAGTTGGTTAAGGCTGGATACCGGGTAGCGATTTGCGAACAGTTGGAAAAACCAAGTCCTCAGAAAAAGATTGTCAAACGGGGCGTCACCGAAGTAGTCACGCCTGGTATTGCGATCGATGATAAACTACTCGATCACAAGCAGAACAACTATCTAGCTTCCATTGCCTGGGGACGTAAAGGACAGACCGGTATTGCCTTCCTGGATATTTCAACGGGGG
>Ga0209938_1000005_pt1 | contig 82215 bp, 86 predicted proteins | sample SalPonR2_C_D1_MG_FD_185708 | JGI IMG/M metagenome (GOLD analysis project Ga0209938, IMG submission 185708) | Salt pond soil microbial communities from South San Francisco under conditions of wetland restoration - Salt Pond MetaG R2_C_D1_MG... ... | reverse complement strand
TCGATCAGCCAGGCTTTGGTCACGGTCGCTCACGGCCCGATTATAGCAAGCGGGGAGGCGTATCCCCCGGGTGTCGGGGCCGAGTCGAGGCCGTCGAACCAGGAGTGCATTTTTGTTCCGTTTGGCCTAGCATTGCGCCGCGCCCCGACTCGGGGGGCGGCAGAACCGGCCCCCTTGGCGCACGACGAATCAATAAGGAGCAAGGACGATGAGACGGTCAGTGTGGATCCTGGCACCGCTGGTGCTGGTCGCGGCCGGCGGTGCGGCAGCCGCCGAGGACGAAGGCCCCTGGGATGGCAAGGTCACCCTGGGTTATCTGGCGACCAGCGGCAACTCGGACAGCCTGAGCGTCAATGCCGGGGCGGAAGTGGGTTACACCACCGGCCGGTGGCGTCACCTCGCGGAGGCCTCCGCGGTGGGCGCACAGCAGGAGGAGGAGACCACTGCGGAAGCCTACAAGGCCGTGTGGAATTCCGAATACAGCTTCAGCGAGACGGACTACCTCTTCGGCCGCGTCCGCTGGCAGAAGGACAAGTTCAGCGGCTACGACCAGCAGGTCACCGAGTCCATCGGCTACGGCCGCCGGATTCTCGACAATGAGCGCCATACGCTGAACGCCGAGGTGGGCGCCGGTGCCCGGCAGTCGGACCTGCGCGACGGTTCTTCCGAGGAGGAGATGATCCTGCGCGGGGCGCTGGACTACACCTGGCAGATCAGCGAGACGGCGGAATTCAGCCAGGACTTCAGCGTCGAGTCGGGCTCGGAGAACACGTTCATGGAGTCCGTCAGCGAGATCAAGGCGAACCTGGTGGGCGATCTGGCGCTGGTGGCCTCCTATACCGTCCGCCGCAATACCACGGTGCCGGCGGGCAGCGAGAAGACCGATACCTTCACGGCCCTGTCGCTGGAGTACGCTTTCTAGCGCCACCGGGCGGGCGGCGGCGTTGCATCGCCCCGCCGCGGGAGCTATAATTTCGCGCTTTTCGTCGTCCGCACGAGCGTTTTCCCTGCCGCGCGGGCGGCTCACGGTCCCTGCCGGAAGTCGGATCGAGGGGCCGGATTCCAACAGAAACCGGGTACTGCTAATTTCCCGACACTTTATATTTGAGTAACAGTCGATGAAGACCTTCTCTGCAAAACCGGCCGAAGTCCGCCGCGACTGGTTCGTCGTGGATGCCACCGGCAAGACACTGGGCCGCCTCGCCACCGAGGTCGCGCGGCGGTTGCGTGGCAAGCACAAGCCGGAGTACACGCCTCACGTGGACACCGGTGACTACCTCATCATCATCAATGCCGAAAAGGTGCGGGTGACCGGCAACAAGCTGAAAGACAAGATGTACCATCACCACACCGGCTACATCGGGAACCTGAAGTCCCGCTCGCTCGAGCAGATGCTGGACAAGGCACCCGAGCGGGTGATCCAGTCGGCGGTGAAGGGCATGCTGCCCCGCAACCGGCTCGGCCGGCAGATGTTGGGCAAGCTGAAGGTCTACGCCGGCCCGGAACACCAGCACACCGCACAGCAGCCGATCGAGCTCGATATCTGAGCCGGCGGCACGGGGAATAGAACATGAGTGACATGCAGTTTTACGGTACCGGTCGACGCAAGACCTCCACGGCGCGGGTATTCCTGAAGCCCGGCGACGGCAAGATCACGGTCAACAAGCGTCCGCTGGATCAGTTCTTCGGCCGCCAGACGGCACGGATGATCGTCCGCCAGCCCCTGGAGCTGACCAAGCTCGACGATCGCTTCGACGTGGACGTGACCGTGATCGGTGGCGGTACCACCGGGCAGGCCGGCGCCATCCGTCACGGCCTGACGCGGGCGCTGATGGATTACGACGAGTCGCTGCGCAGCGGCCTGCGCAAGGCCGGATACGTGACGCGCGACGCGCGCGAAGTGGAGCGCAAGAAGGTCGGCCTGCGCAAGGCCCGCCGCGCCACCCAGTTCTCGAAGCGTTGATCGCAACCGCGCGACAGGGTTATTGGGGGATCGTCTAGCGGTAGGACATCGGACTCTGACTCCGAGAACCCAGGTTCGAATCCTGGTCCCCCAGCCAAATACAAGAGGGCCCCGTCAGGGGCCCTTTTGTTTTTGGCGGGGACTTCGCGGATGAGGCCCTTCGTTCGAACCGAGGCCCGCTTTCAGGCCGGTCGGCTCTCGCCGGCGCTCAGCGCTGCATCGTGCGCACGCCGTCGCGCCCTGCGACCAGCAGCACGTCCGCCGGTCGATGCGCGAACAGGCCCGCGGTCACGACGCCGGGCAGCTGGTTGAAGCGCGTCTCCATCTCCACCGGGTTGGCGATGGAGAGATTGTGCACATCGATGATGTGGTTGCCGTTGTCGGTCATGAATCCCTCGCGCCAGATGGGCTGTCCGCGGTAGCGGATGATCTGCCGTGCGATATAGGCCTGCGCCATCGGGATCACCTCGATCGGCAGCGGGAAACCGCCGAGCATGCCGACGAGTTTTGAATCGTCGATGATGCACACGAACTTTCGGGATGCCGCGGCGATCACTTTTTCTCGCGTGAGCGCGCCGCCGCCGCCTTTTGTCAGGTGGAAGTGCTTGGTGGCCTCGTCGGCGCCGTCGACGTAGAGGTCCAGATCGCCGACGCTGTTCAGTTCACTGACCTCGATGCCTTTGGCTTGCAGGCGTCGAGTCGTCTCGCTGGAACTCGACACGACACTGGTGAGGCGATCCGCTACCTCCGGCAGGAACTCGATCAGTTCGTTGACCGTGGAACCCGTGCCGACGCCGAGGGCGGTCCCCATCTCTATGTACTCGAGGGCCGCACGGGCGGCCCGGCGTTTCTTCTCTGTCTGGTCCATCGCGGTTCCCGGCTCTGTTTCCTTGTCCGTGAGATCGTCATCGGGACGGCGGCCGTCGCATGCCGGTCTCTTTTACCACCGGCCCCGTTCGTTGCGCCATTCCCCGGTGCCCTAACGGAATGTGCCCGCCGGAGCGGGCACATTCCTCAAGTCGGGATTCCATCGCTGCACGTCTCCCTGTGGAGGGTGTCAGCGACCGGTAAGGCTCTGGGGCTACTTACCGATTCCCACTGCGCTCAGCGCTTCCGGCTAGTTTTCTTCTTACTAGCCTTCTTTTTGCTGGCTTTCTTCTTCGAGGCCTTTTTCTTGGAGGCCTTCTTCTTGGTCTTTTTCTTCACGGTCCGCTTTTTCTTGGCAGCCTTCTTCTTGGTTGCCTTCTTTTTGGCGGCCTTTTTCTTGGCAGCCTTCTTCTTGGTCTTTTTCTTCACGGTCCGCTTTTTCTTGGCGGCCTTCTTCTTAGCGGCTTTCTTCTTGGTGGCCTTTTTCTTGGTCGCCTTTTTCTTGGCGGCTTTCTTCTTGGTGGCCTTCTTCTTCGTTGCTTTCTTCTTGGTCGCCTTCTTCTTCACGGTGCGCTTTTTCTTCGCTGCCGTCTTACGCGCAGTGGTCTTCTTCTTCGACACCTTCTTCCTTGCCGGTGCCTTACGCGCAGTCGTCTTGCGCTTCGACGCTGTCTTCTTCTTTCGCGTCGTCTTCTTTTTCGATCTAGCTGTAGTAGCCATATGTCATCTCCGTGTCGGGGTACCCGGCGTTGAGTATATACATAAACACTGAAAATTCCAGCAAGTTTCCAGACATGCGCACTGTTGCACGAACAGCGTTGCAGTAACGATGAAGTTGTTCGTCGCCGGTATCGATGCAATGTGATCGATGCGATGTGATCGATACAAGGTCAGTGTCGGAAGCGATGTACGCCGTTCTCGGTTGCAACTGCGAACAGCGGAACGTCCCATGCGGCGGCGGCTATGGCAGAGACTCGCTGACACGAGAACGCTGCGCCGACGAGTTTGGGATGCAGCCAGTATCTGCGATGACGCAGGAACGCGAAGCATCGGTCGTAGTACCCGGCGCCCATGCCGATGCGGTTTCCTGTCTCGTCGAACGCGGCCAGCGGCGTGACCACCAGGTCGAGTCGGCGCGCAGGGATTGCGGTGGATGCGCGCTCCGGTTCCCAGATACCGTAACGATTGCGGATAAGAGTCGCGTCGGGCGACAGGCGGACGAAGTGCATGCGGCCGGTCGCGCCGACTACCGGCACGTGGACGATGCGGCCAGTGGCGAAGGCCTCCACGAACAGGTCGCTGAGGTCGACTTCCGCGGCCGCGGCGAAGTAAAGGCCGACGCGCCGCGCGGCATGCCAGAGCGGGCTGTGCGAGAGATGGCGGCAGATGGCAGCGGAATGACGCGCGCGCGTCGCTTCGTCGAGTGCGAGGCGGGCCCGCTGTCCGGCTTGCCTGTGCTTTGCGCGCTCGGCCTGCATGGGCCCCTTTCCTGCGGGAGAGAGGTGGCACCTCCCGCCTGTGCCGTCACCAGCCGTCGCTCTCGAACCAGAGCGTAAGGTGGGGTCGGCCGAGACAACGCAGGCTTTCCGCCGTATCGCGGATCTGCGCAATGTTGCCTTCAGGCTTTTGACCCCGACGTTGATAGTTAGGGTCGAAAGGCTTCCCAGCCGGCGTCGAACACTGCAGGAGGTGCCGTAACTATTCTATGACCGCCCGCGGCGGCCCGGGTTCAGAAGTCGAGTTGGCGGCTGTCGCCCAGCACAGCCTCCACCCTGTCGGACAGCGCCCTGATGCGTCCGGCCACGTTGCCCTCGAGCGCCTCGTCGCGGGCCCGCGCCTTGATCAGTTCGTTCGCCATGTTCAGCGCTGCCATGACGGCGATCCGGTCCGTACCGACAACCTTGCCGCTGTCCCGGATCTCTTTCATCTTGGAGTTGAGCAGCTCTGCGCTGTCCAGCAGATCCGATTTCTCGTTCGCCGGACACGATACCTGGTATTCCTTCTCCAGGATACGCACGCTCACGTGGGCATACATGTCGTCCATCGTCGTTTACCCGTTGCCGCCGTGTTCCGGGCGCGGCGTCAGGCGCCGTGCTCCATGGATTTCAGTCGGCCGATCATGGCTTCGACGCGTGCACGCACCTGCTCGTTCTTCTGCAGCAGGCTCGCGCGCTCTTCGATCAGCGTATCCTGCCGGTGGCGGAGCGAGCGGTTCTCCTCGCGGAGCTGATTGCAGACCGCCACGAGCTCGTCCAGACGCTTCTCCAGACGCTTCAGTTCGTGCGCGAACGCGTGATGTACCTGATCGCTCATGGGGGCAATATAGTAGTGAGCGGGAATCCGGTCAATTGACGGTGTCCCGTATTCGGGTTGACGCGGCCGCGGCAGTGTTAGGATGGCGCCTGGGCTGCGCGCAGCCGGCCGGAGCCCGCTTCTTAGGACCAGTCTCGAGACCAGTCTCAGGGCCAGAACGCCGGACCACTACGTCGGATCCATATGTCGGACCACCCCAACGCCATCCATACGAGACTCCAGGAGGCCCTGTCTGCGGCCGGGGCAACCTGTGACGCGCCCGAGGCCCACGGCACCCTGTGCAGCCTCGTGTGCCTGCACGGCAGCCGTGCCGGGCCGCGCTGGATAGCGAGCGTGTTCGGGAACGAGCCGGTGCCGGCGGACGCACGCCGGGCGCTGCTGGACGTCGCGAGCGAGACCGCGGCGGAACTCGAAGACCCTGCCTTCCGCTTCGCGCCCCTGCTGCCGGGCGACAGGGCGCCCGTGGGCGAGCGAGCGGGCGCGATGGCGCACTGGGCCCAGGGGTTCCTGCACGGCTTCGGGGAGGCGGGCAGCCGGCCCGCGCTGGCGGAGCGGCTCGGGCAGGAACCCCTCGCAGAGCTGCTGTCCGATCTGAGCGAGATCACGCTGGCGACGGCCGGGGAGGAGGGCGGCGCCGAGGAAGGCGCGCAGGATGGCATGGAAGGCGACGAGGAGGCCTGGGCCGAGCTCGTAGAGTACCTGCGCGTGGCCGTCCAGCTTTTCTATCTGGAGCTGGCCGCCATCCGGGGCGACCGGCACGAAGCGCCGTCCGGACTTCAGTAGCCGCCGCGCCGTGGCGCATCCCGCTCCGGTACAATGCGTTCTCACGCCCCCGCGGGGCGCCGAACCGGCCGACCGACACGAGCTTATGAACCCGAAAGAATTCGCCAGACGCCGCCGCCAGCTGATGCGCATGATGGGGCGCGATTCCATCGCCATCCTGCCTGCCGCACCCCTGCGCCATCGCAGCCGCGACGTGGAGTTCGGCTACCGTCAGGACAGCGATTTCTACTACCTCACCGGTTTCGCCGAGCCCGAAGCCGTCGCGGTGCTGGTGCCGGAGCGCGAGCAGGGCGAATTCGTCCTGTTCTGCCGCGAGCGCGATGCCGCGCGCGAGCAGTGGGACGGGCATCGCTCCGGCACGGAAGGGGCGGTCGAGACCTACGGCGCCGACGACGCTTTCCCGGTGGCCGATATCGACGACATCCTGCCCGGCCTCATGGAGTCGAAGCCGCGGGTGTTCTACACCATGGGCATCTACAAGGAGTTCGACCATCGCGTGACCGAATGGGTGAACACTCTGCGCCGCACGGTGAAGATGGGCGGCCATACGCCACAGGAATTCGTGGCGCTGGATCATCTGCTGCACGACATGCGCCTGTACAAGAGCCGCGCTGAGATCGCCGCCATGCGCAAGGCGGCGAAGATCGCCGTGGATGCGCACAAGCGGGCGATGCAGGTGACGCAGCCGGGCATGCACGAGTACGAAGTGGAGGCCGAGTTTCTGCACGAGTTCCGCCGGCGCCGTGCCGAGCCGTCCTATCCGCCCATCGTCGGCGGCGGGGCGAATGCGTGCATCCTGCATTACACCGACAATGCGGCTGAACTGGCCGACGGCGATCTGCTGCTGATCGATGCCGGCTGCGAGTACGACTATTACGCCTCGGACGTCACGCGCACGTTCCCCGTGAACGGACGTTTCACGCCCGAGCAGCGGGCCGTCTACGAGATCGTGCTGGAGGCCCAGCTCGCCGCCATCGACAGGACCCGCGCCGGCAATCACTGGAACGACCCCCACGATGCGGCCGTGCGCGTGATCACCAAAGGGCTGAAGAAGCTGAAGCTGCTGGACGGCAGCCTGCCGCGGCTGCTGAAGGACGAGGCCTACAAGCCGTTCTTCATGCACCGCACGGGTCACTGGATCGGCATGGACGTGCACGATGTCGGCGATTACAAGGTGGGCGACGAATGGCGGGTGCTGGAGCCCGGCATGGTCACCACCGTGGAGCCGGGCATCTACATCCCGGCGAAGCGCGGCATACCGAAACGCTATGCGGGTATCGGCGTTCGCATCGAGGACGACGTGGCCGTGACCCGGGACGCCCCGGACGTGCTGTCGAAGGGTCTGGCGAAGGACGCGGACGAGGTCGAGGCGCTCATGGCGTCGGGATGAGACCGTGACCGAGCGATACGACATCATCATTGCGGGCGGCGGCATGGTGGGCGCAAGCCTCGCACGCGCGCTGGCGCCGCTGGGCCTGCGCGTGGCCGTGGTCGAGCCGGTGGAGCCCGGCGCCGCCTCCCAGCCGAGCTTCGACGACCGCTCCACGGCGCTGTCGCGAGCCAGCCAGCGGGCCTTCACCGCGATGGGCCTGTGGCCCGCCATCGCGGAGACGGCCACGCCCATCCGCGCCATCCACGTCTCGGACCGGGGCAGCTTCGGTCTCTGCCGCATCGAGGCGGCAGAGCAGGGCGTGGAAGCCCTCGGCTACGTCGTGGTGAACCGTGTGCTGGGACAGACCCTGCTCGCGAGCCTGGCGGCGGAGGGCGGGCCGCAGCTGTATCGCCCCGCCCGGATCGCTGCGGTGACGCAAACGGACGAGTCGGTGACCGCCACCGTGGCCCGGGAGGACGGCGGACGCGAGGAACGGCTGGAGGCGGCGCTGCTGGTGGCAGCCGATGGCGCACGATCGGCGGTGCGCGACGCCGTCGGCATCGGCATGCGGGAGCGTCCCTACGACCAGGTGGCCATCACCGGCAATCTGGCAACCTCCAGCCCCCACGACAACGTCGCCTACGAACGCTTCACCACGGACGGCCCGGTGGCGCTGCTGCCGTTCAGCGAGGGCCGCAGCGCCTTCGTCTGGACGTTGTCGCCCGCGGAAGCGGAGCGGGTGACGGCACTGGACGACGATGCGTTCCTGACGGAGTTCCAGGCCGCCTTCGGCTGGCGTCTCGGCCGTCTGAGCCGGGTGGGCCGCCGGGTGGCCTATCCGCTCTCGCTCACCCGTGCGGAGCGCCTGCATGCGGGCCGCGTGGTCGCCGTCGGCAATGCGGCGCACGGGCTGCATCCGGTGGCGGGGCAGGGCTACAACCTGGGCATGCGCGACGTGGCCGCGCTGGCCGACCTGGTTGCAGAGGCGGTGGCGGAGGGTGACGATCCGGGCAGCCCCGCGCTGCTCGCGCGCTATGCGGACTGGCGCCGCGGGGACCAGCGCAAGGTGGTGGGCTTCACCGACGGCCTGGTACGGCTGTTCGGCAGCGAGCGGGAGACGGCCCGCGCCGCCCGCGGTATCGGCATGCTCGGTCTGGATATCATTCCCGGCGCGAAGCGCGCGTTCGCGCGGCACACCATGGGGCTGGCCGGGCGCCTGCCGCGTCTGTCCCGGGGGGTGCCGCTCAGGTGAGGCCGGAAGTCGACGTCGCCATCGTCGGAGCGGGCATGGTCGGCCTCGCGCTGGCCGCCCTGCTGCGCCGGGAAGACGACTCCCTCCGCCTCGCGGTGATCGACGCCGCGCCCCGCCGAGCTTCGACGAAAGCGCCGACGTCGGCCTGCGCGTCTCTGCCGTCTCGCCCGGCTCCGCCGAGCTGTTGGCGCGCTGCGGTGCGTGGGAGGCGGTGGAGCGCACGCGCATGGGGACCTACGGTGCCATGTGCGTCTGGGATGCCCGCGGCAGCGCGGACGGCGGCGAGGCCGTGCGCTTCGGCGCCGACGAACTCGGCCTGCCGGAACTCGGGCACATCGTCGAGAACGAGCTGATCCGTGACGCGCTCTACGGCGCGCTGGGCCGCGAGGAAGCCGGGCTGCGCTGGCATTTCGGCGCTCGGGTCGAGGGATTCGAGGCGGGTGAGCGCGCGGCCCGGCTCGTCCTCGCCGACGGCGGCTCGGTGGACGCCGCGCTGGTGGTGGGCGCGGACGGTGCCCGTTCCGCCGTGCGCGGGCTGGCCGGACTGCCGGTGCGCAGCCGGCGTTATCCCCAGGATGCCGTCGTGACCCACGTGCGGCCCGAGCGCGACCATCGCCGGACTGCATGGCAGCGCTTCCTGCCGTCCGGGCCCGTGGCACTGCTGCCGCTGGGCGACGGGCGTTGTTCGGTCGTCTGGTCCACCGATACCGCGGCGTGCGAGAAGCTGATGGCCCTCGACGACGAGCAGCTGGGCGAGCGCCTGACCGAGGTCACGGACGGCGTGCTCGGCACGCTCGCGGTGGCCGGCCCGAGGGGGAGCTTCCCGCTGGCCGCCTCGTACGCGCCGGACTATGTCGGCCACCGGCTGGTCCTGGCCGGCGACGCGGCGCACGCGGTGCATCCGCTGGCCGGTCAGGGCGTGAATCTCGGTTTCAGCGACGCCGGCGAACTGGCGAGCTGCATCACGGCGGCCCGGCGCGGCGGCGAGGATGCCGGCGACCGGCCCGTGCTGCGGCGCTACGAGCGGGCGCGCAAAGGCGAGAACATGCGCACGCTGATGTTCCTCGATGCGCTGCAACGCTTCTTCGGCGTGGAGTCGCCGGCCGTGGCGCGGATCCGCATGGACGGCATGCGGCTGTTCAATCGCATCGGCCCCCTGAAGCGCATGGCCGTGCGCCACGCCACGGGACTGGCGGAGACGGCCTGACGGCCGCGCGGGCGACATGGGCAGACGCTACCTCATCGTCATCGCCGCGCTGCTCACCGCGGTGGGGCTGTCGATGTTCGTCTACAAGTGGCAGGTGCTGGGCCTGCCGGTCACCGAGGACCAGCAGACCACGGTATGGACGGTCGAGGCGGCGGTCAGCTTCATCGGCGGCCCGGGGTCCATCAAGGCCACGCTGCAGCTGCCCACCCTGACGCCGGGTTACACGCTGCTCACCGAGAATTCCGTCTCCAAGGGCTACGGTTTCAGCGTCAATTTCGACAGCGGCGGCCGCGAGGCGCTGTGGGCGATCCGCCGGGCCGACGGCCCGCAGACGCTCTATTACCGCGCGGTTCTCTACGAGGACCCGTCCAGCCGCCAGTCGGACACGACGCCGCCGTTCCCGCCGCCGCCCACGCTGGAGGAGCCCTTCAACACGGCCATGCAGGTGCTGGTGGATGAAGTGCGCGAGCAGTCGGCAGACCCGGCCTCGTTCACCGCCGAGCTGCTGCATCGCCTCAACGATCCCTCGCCGGGGCAGAACGTCGAGCTGCTGCTCGGCATGTCCGAGACCCGCGCCGGGTTCGTCTCGACGGTGACCAAGATACTGGCGGCGGCGCGCATCCCCGCCCGCATGATGCGCGGCATCATGTTGACCGGCCAGACCCGCCAGGCCGAGATCATCCCCTGGCTGGAGATCCATGACGGCTTTCGCTGGGTGAACTTCGATCCCCGTACGGGTGAGGAAGGCCTGCCCGACGACTACCTGGTCTGGTGGCGCGGTACCCAGCCGCTGGCAACGGTGCAGGGCGGCAGCGGGCTCGAAGTGAATCTGGCCGTGCAGCAGAACCAGCTCGACACCCTGGAGGTGGCGGGCCAGCGAGCCGAGAAGCGCCGCTCCCGGCTGGTGGAGTTCTCGCTGTTCAGCCTGCCGATCCGGACCCAGGCCGTCTACTCCGTGCTGTTGATGATTCCGATCGGCGCGCTCGTGATGGTATTGATGCGCAACTTCGTCGGCGTGCAGACCTTCGGCACGTTCATGCCGGTGCTGATCGCGCTCGCCTTCCGCGAGACCCGGCTGATTTGGGGCATCGTCCTGTTCACCCTGCTGGTCTCCCTCGGGCTCTCGATCCGCTTCCTGCTGGAGCGCCTCAGACTGTTGCTCGTGCCGAGGCTGACCGCCGTGCTGATCGTGGTGGTGCTGCTGATGCTGCTGATCAGCATCGTATTCCACAAGCTCGGCCTGGAGACGGGGCTGTCGGTGGCGCTGTTTCCCATGGTGATCATCGCGATGGTCATCGAGCGGATGTCCGTGATCTGGGAGGAGCGGGGGCCGCGGGACGCCATCAACGCCGGGCTCGGCAGCCTGGTGGTGGCGGCGCTGGCCTATCTGGCGATGGGCATCGACTGGCTGCAGCACATGGTCTTCACCTTCCCCGAGTTGCTTCTGATCGTGCTGGCGCTGGTCCTGCTCGCCGGCCGGTATACCGGTTACCGGCTGGTGGAGCTCGCGCGCTTCCGTGGTGTGCTGGAGCGATGAGTCTCCGGCTGTTCGATCCCCGCGCGAGGGTCCGCGCGCTGCGCGCGGCCGGGGTCCTCGGCCTGAACCAGCGCAACGCCCGGTTCATCATGGAGCACAATCAGCGCCGCTTTTATCCCCGGGTTGACGACAAGGTGCTGACGAAGAAGCTCGCCATCGAGGCGGGCATGGCGGTGCCCGAACTCTACGGCATCATCGACAACCAGGGCGATACGGGTCGCGTGCCGGAGATCGTGGGCGAGCACCAGAGCTTCGTGGTGAAGCCGGCCCACGGCAGCGGCGGCGACGGCATCGTCGTGGTGTCGGGCCGGCGGCGCGACCGTTATCGGCTGGTGGACGGCCAGATCTGGGACGGCGATACCCTCGATTTCCATGTCTCCAACATTGTCGGCGGTCAATACAGCCTCACCGGCGAGCCGGACACCGCGCTGATCGAGTACTGCGTGCAGTTCGATCCGCTGTTCGAGCAGGTCAGCTTTCAGGGCGTGCCGGACATCCGTGTGATCACCTACCGGGGTTATCCGGTGATGGCCATGGTGCGCCTGCCCACCAAGGCTTCACACGGCAAGGCGAACCTGCATCAGGGCGCCGTGGGTGCCGGCATCGACATGGCGGGGGGCGTCACGCTGGACGGCGTCAGCGGCAACGAGATCGTGGAGGAGCATCCGGACACCTATCACCCCATTGCCGGGCTCAGGATCCCCGAGTGGGATTTCATCCTGACTTCGGCAGCGAGGGCCATCGACGTCACCGGCCTCGGCTACGTCGGTGTCGACATGGTGCTGGACCGGGATCTCGGCCCCCTGATCCTGGAGATGAACGCGCGCCCCGGACTCAACATCCAGCTGGCCAACCGGGCCGGCCTGCGGCCCCGGCTGGAGACCGTGGATCGGGACTACGAGGCGGCGGCGACGCCGGCGGAGCGGGCGGCGTTCGCCCGGGCACGTTTCCCCGCACACGGGACCATGTAGGAGGGCCTTCAGGCCCGATCCATCTTTCGGATCGGGCCTGAAGGCCCTCCTACATTTTTGGTTCAGGCGCTTTTCGCTTCCGGCAGCGGCGGGAATTTCGGCGGCCGGTCGCCCAGTCTGCGCGCCTCGCGGATCATCGCCGGGAGGTCGCTCCTCGCCAGGTCGAACAGCTGGTCGAAGCTCTCCAGCACGAAGTACAGGGGCTGGTAGATGTCGATGCGGTACGGCGTGCGCAATGCCTCGATCGGATCGAACGGCACGCGTTCCGGCTCGTCGCTCTCCACCGCATAGCGGGTCTCGCCCGGCGAGGAGCAGATGCCCGCGCCGTAGCTGCGAACGCCTTCGTCGGTCTCGATCAGGCCGAATTCCGCGGTGAACCAGTAGAGTCGCGCCAGCATCTCGCGGTCGGCGTCGCTGGCCGCCAGGCCGGTCTTGCCGTAAGCCTCCGTGAAGGCGGCGAACCGGCTGTCCGTGAGGTGGGGCGTGTGGCCGAAGATCTCGTGGAAGATGTCGGGCTCCTCCAGATAGTCCAGTTCTTCGGGCGCGCGGATGAACGAGGCCGCCGGGAACATCCGGTTCGCCAGCAGCGAGAAGAACTCGTCCAGCGGTATGAGCGCCGGCACCGGCTTGACGCCCCAGCCCGTGCATTCGCGCAGCACGGCGGAGACCTCCGGACACTGGGGAACCCGATCCTCGGGCAGTCCCAGCACGTCCAGCGCCTCGACGAATGCGCGGCAGGCCCGCCCGGGCAGTACCTGCTTCTGGCGGGTGATCAGTTCACGCCAGACGGCATTCTCCGCGTCGGTGTAATGGATCAGGCCGTCGGCATCCGGTGTCTTCGCGGTATAGGTGATTCCTTTGCCCATGATTCTGCCGTTGCTTGTACGTAGGAAAAGAATAACTCCCGGGAGACGCAAATCAATTTCGAATTTGCATTCTTTATGGCAATAAAGGCAATATTCTTCCAAAGAGTAGCCATAATATGGATAAACTTACCCATGGATAGCTATGACCGCCGTATCCTCTCGGTACTGCAGCGCGACGCCCGCACCTCCAACCAGCAACTCGCGAAGGAGGTGGGCCTGTCGCCGTCGCCCTGCTGGCGGCGTGTGAGGCGGCTCGAGGAATCGGGCGTCATCGAGCAATACGTGGCGCGGCTCTCACGCCAGGAACTCGGCTTCCCGGTGCTCGCCTACGTGCAGATCTCGCTGGAGGATCACCATCCGGACACCATCCGGGAGTTCGACGAGATGATCCGCCGCTGCGACGAGGTGCAGGAGTGCTGCTCCATGAGCGGCCAGTACGACTACCTGATCAAGGTCGTCGCCCGGGACATGGAGGGCTACGAGGATTTCCTGAGCGGCAAGCTGCTGCGCCTCACCGGCGTCCAGACGGCCAACACCAGTTTCGTGCTGAAACAGAAGAAGTCCACTTCCGCCCTGCCGCTGTGACGCCGCGGCCCCTGGTCACCCGGTCGGCGGATACGTTATGATCCGTAGCTCGATCGACAGGCTCCGCGGGAGAGCATCCGGCACGACCGGATCGCCGAAGGCGCAACTCGCCCGGAAACGCTCAGGCATAGGGACTGCGGACGCTGATTGGCTCTGGAGAGCGGCCGGTAACGGCCCACCGAAGGTGTGCGGCGGAAGGCCCATGGCGAGGCCCGCCCGATCTCTCAGGTAACCGGACAGAGGGGCGATGGACGACCACGTCCGTCGCGTTCCCGTCAACGGAGGAGCCAGCATGGGCAACCGCACACCCCTCTACCCCCTGCACGTCGATGCCGGCGCCCGCATCGTGGATTTCGGCGGCTGGGACATGCCGCTGGCCTACGGCTCGCAGCTCGAGGAGCATCGCGCCGTGCGGGAGTCGGCCGGCATGTTCGACGTCTCCCACATGACCGTCGTCGATCTCGCCGGCGAAGGGGTCGCGGATTTCCTGGCCCGACTGCTTGCGAACGACATCGGCAAGATCGAGGGCACCAACCGGGCACTCTATACCTGCATGCTGAACGAGGACGGCGGCGTGCTGGACGACCTGATCGCCTATCACCGCGGTCCCGGCGACTACCGCCTGGTCGTCAACGCCGCCACCCGGGAGAAGGACATCGCCTGGATGCGCCGGCAGGCCGGCGGCCGCGCCGTCGAGATCACGGAACGAGCGGATCTCGCCATGCTGGCCTTGCAGGGCCCGGACGCACGGGAGAAAGCCGCAGCCCTGCTGCCTGCCGACCAGCGCGAGGCGGCCCTGGCCATGAAACCTTTCACCGCCGGCGACTACGGTGACTACTTCGTCGCCCGAACGGGCTATACCGGCGAGGACGGCTGGGAAATTCTCGCGGAAGGCAACGCGGTGATCGCCGCCTGGCGGGTGCTGGCCGCGGCCGGCGTCCGGCCCTGCGGCCTCGGCGCGCGCGACACGCTGCGGCTGGAGGCGGGCCTCAACCTGTACGGCTCGGACATGGACGAGACGACGACGCCGCTGGAATCGAACCTGGGCTGGACCGTCGCCTTCGACCCGCCCGGACGGGATTTCATCGGCCGGGCGGCGCTGGAGCGGCAGAAGGAAGCCGGGGTGCCGCGCCGCCTCGTCGGGCTCGTGCTGGAGGGCAAGGGCGTCCTGCGCAATCATCAGACGGTGCTGGCCGGCGACGCGGCGGTGGGCGAGATCACCAGCGGCGGTTTCGGCCCCACCGTCGGCGGATCGATCGCGCTCGCCCGCATCGATGCCGGGGCGGAAGAACCCCTGACGGTGGATATCCGCGGGCGGCACCTGCCCGTGCGTATCGTCAGGCCGCCGTTCGTGCGCAACGGCGAAGTGAAAGTCTGACAGCGCTATTCGGACAAGACGATATCCGGCGACGTGCCGGCCAGGAGGAAGAGAGATGAGCGAAGTACCCGGCGACCTGAAATACACCAAAGACCACGAGTGGCTCCGTCTCGAGGACGACGGCTCCGTGACCCTCGGCATCACGGACCACGCCCAGGAGTCGCTCGGCGACCTGGTCTTCGTGGAACTGCCCGAGCAGGGCGACAGCGCCGGCACGGGCGACGGCATTGCCGTGGTGGAGTCGGTGAAAGCTGCATCGGATGTCTATGCGCCGTTCGAATGCACGGTGGACGAGGTCAACGGCACGCTGGCGGACGAGCCGGAGAAGGTGAACAGCGACCCTTACGGCGACGGCTGGATTGCGCGGCTGACGCCCGCATCGCCGGCGGCACTGGACGACCTGATGGACGCGGAAGCGTACGAACAGCTGCTGGCCGAGGCGGAAGACTGAGCGACGGAGACGAAGATGCCTTTCATCCCGCATACCGAAGAAGACATCCGCGCGATGCTGGACACCATCGGCGTGGATTCCATCGAGCGGCTGTTCGAGGAGATCCCGGCCGAGCTGGTCATCGACGAGCTGCCCGGCGTCCCGGACGCGCTGAGCGAGATGGAAGTGACCCGGCTGATGCGCGAGCGCGCGGCGCGGGACGGCTCGCCGCTCTGCTTCATCGGCGCCGGTGCCTACGAGCACCACATCCCCGCGGCGGTCTGGGAAGTGGCCACCCGCGGCGAGTTCTACAGCGCCTATACGCCCTATCAGGCGGAGGCGAGCCAGGGCACGCTGCAGGTGATCTACGAGTACCAGACCATGATGGCAGGCCTCACCGGCATGGACGTCTCCAACGCCTCGCTGTACGACGGCGCCTCCGCGCTCGCCGAGGCGGCCCTGATGGCCGTGCGCGCGAACCGCAAGGCGAAGTCGCGGCGCGTGCTGCTGGCCGCCGGCGTGAATCCGGTCTACCGCAAGGTCGCAGAGGCCATCGCCGGCGCACAGGGGCTCTCGTTCGACTACCTGCCGCTGGACCCCGCCACCGGCCTCACGCGGCTGGAAGCACTGGCGGAAGCGGGCGAGCCGCCGGTGGCCGTTGTCATCCAGCAGCCGTCCTTCCTCGGCACGCTGGAGGACATGGACGAGCTGACCGACCGGGCCCGGGCGCTCGGCGCGCTGGTGATCGCGGTGGTGAATCCCACCTCGCTGGCGGTGCTGAAGCCGCCCGGCGAATGGGGCGAGGAGGGCGCCGACATCGTCTGCGGCGAGGGCCAACCCCTCGGCGTGCCGCTGTCCTCCGGCGGCCCGTACTTCGGTTTCATGGCCGCGCGCAAGAACTTCGTCCGGCAGATGCCCGGCCGCATCGTCGGGCGCACCGTGGACCTGGACGGCAAGCCCGGCTTCACGCTGACGCTGCAGGCCCGCGAGCAACACATCCGCCGCTCCAAGGCGACCTCCAACATCTGCACCAACCAGGGGCTGATGGTGACGGCGGCCACCCTCTATCTGTCGCTGCTGGGCGAGGAAGGCCTGGCCCGGGTGGCCACCGACTGCCATGACCGCACGACCGCGCTGTGCGAGGCGCTGACCGCCATCGACGGCGTCGAGAGCGCGTTCGACACGCCTTTCTTCCACGAGGCCCTGCTCAGGCTGGACCGGCCCGTGGCGCCGGTGCTGGCCGAGCTGTCCGCCCGCGGCGTCCTCGGCGGCTACGACGTGAGCGCGGATTATCCCGAGCTGGGCGACGTTTTGCTGGTCTGCGCCACGGAGACGAAGACCGACGAGGACATCCGGCGTTACGCCGGGGCGATGGCCGACGTGCTCGTCGCCGGAAGGGCGGCGCGCGCCGCGGGCTGAGCCATGGCGGGCGTCACCTTCCGCGGCAAGCGCTGCAACACGGCCGGGGATCTGCCGGCGATCGGTTCGCGGGCGCCGGACTTCCGGCTGGTGGACGGCGATCTGCGCAACCTGCATCTCTCCCACTGGCAGGGACGGCGCAAGATCCTGAACATCTTCCCCAGCATCGATACCCCCGTGTGCGGACAGTCCGTGCAGGTCTTCGACCGCCACGCCCGAGAGCACGAGGACATTGTGATGCTGATGATCTCGGTGGACACGCCTTTCGCCCAGCAGCGCTTCGCAAGGGAATGCGAGCTCGCGGGCGTGGAGACGTTGTCCGCGATCCGCTCGGAGGGATTCGGCGAGCACTACGGCGTGCTGATCGAGGACGGCCCGCTGGCCGGCTTCTTCGCCCGCGCCGTGCTGGTGCTGGACGAGAACGACACAGTGGTACACCGCGAGCTCGTCGACGACATCGGCGACGAGCCAGACTACGAGGCTGCGCTCAGGGCGCTCGGCTTCGAACAGTGAGACGACGACGAGGAAAAAGATGAGCGACACACTGATATTCGAACGCTCGCGTCCGGGCCGCCGCGCCGTGGCCCAGGCGCCCGCCGGCGATCGGCTTCGCCCGGCGCTGCCGGAGAAGTTCCTGCGCGAGACGCCCACCTCGCTGCCGGCCGTCTCGGAACTGGAAACCGTGCGGCACTACACCCGGCTGTCGCAGAAGAACTTCTCGATCGACACCCACTTCTATCCGCTGGGTTCGTGCACGATGAAGTACAACCCGAAGGCGTGCAACACGCTGGCCATGCTGCCGGAGTTTCTCGGCCGCCACCCTTGCGGCGACGCCTCCCACGGTCAGGGTTTCCTGGAGTGCATGTACGAGCTGCAGGACATGCTGAAGGCGGTCACCGGCATGAAGGCGGTGTCGCTGACGCCAATGGCCGGCGCCCAGGGCGAGTTCACCGGCGTCGCCATGATCCAGGCCTACCACCGCGCCCGCGGCGACCACGAGCGCAACGAGATCCTGGTGCCCGACGCCGCTCACGGCACCAACCCTGCCACCGCCACCATGTGCGGCTGCAAGGTGGTGGAGCTGCCCACGGACGACACCGGCGACGTGGACCTGGACGCGTTGCGCGAGGCCGTGGGGCCGAAGACGGCCGGCATCATGCTCACCAATCCGTCGACGCTGGGCGTGTTCGAGCGGCACATCCTGGAGATTTCGCGCATCGTCCACGACGCGGGCGGGCTCATGTACTACGACGGCGCCAACCTGAATGCCGTGCTCGGCAAGGTGCGGCCCATCGACATGGGCTTCGACGTCATCCACATGAACCTGCACAAGACCTTCTCCACGCCACACGGCGGCGGCGGGCCGGGCTCCGGCGCGGTGGGAGTCGGCGAAAAGCTTGCGCCCTACCTGCCCATCCCCATCGTCGGCCGGGAGCAGACCCCGGAGGGCGCGCGCTACCGCTGGCTGGACGAACGCGACCTGCCGGACACGATCGGCCGGCTGTCCGGCTTCATGGGCAACGCGGGCGTGCTGCTGCGCGCCTACGTCTACATGCGGATGGTCGGCCGCGACGGCATGCGCCGCATCGCCGAGTTCGCCACGCTGAACGCCAACTACCTGCTGGCGCGTCTGCGCGACGAGGGCTTCGACCTGGCTTTCCCGGACCGCCGCGCCAGTCACGAGTTCATCGTGACCCTCAGGCGCCAGGCGAAGACGCTGCACGTCACCGCCATGGATTTCGCCAAGGCGCTGCTCGACCACGGCTATCACGCGCCGACCACCTATTTCCCGCTGCTCGTGCCGGAGTGCCTCCTGATCGAGCCCACCGAGACCGAGTCGAAGGAGATGCTCGACGGCTTCGTGGCCGCGATGGTCGCCATCGCCGAGGAGGCGAGCGGCGATGCCGAGCGGGTGCGGGGCGCTCCGTACACCACGCCGGTGCGCCGCCTGGATGACGTGAAGGCCGCCAAGGAACTCGATCTGGTCTGGCGGCCGGACGCGGCCTGAGCGCATCGTCCGGGGTCGGGTCAGTACCTGGCCCAGGGCTTGGCCCAGGACTTGCGCCAGAGTTTGCGCCAGGGCCTGCGTGTCCAGGCGCCGCCCGCCGGCACGGAACTTTGCGCGCCAGTACCGGACTCAGATGATTGCGATCTGCCACAATGCGGCGCTTTCGCGGCCGTCGCCATAAGCCTTATCGGGAGCCTCATGAAGCGTATCTCCGTCATCACACTGCTGGCCCTGCTCCTCGCCCCGCCCCTGTTCGCGGCCGAGCGCGAGGCGTGGACCGAGACGCTGGAGCGGATCTCCTCGGGGGTCGTCTCCATCCGGGTGGACGCGACCCGCGCGTTCGATACCGACTGGAACACCTCGACCCAGGCCACGGGGTTCGTGGTGGACGCCGAGCGCGGCCTGATCCTGACCAACCGACACGTGGTGACGCCGGGCCCGGTGGTGGCCGAGGCGGTGTTTCTGAACAACGAAGAAGTGCCGCTCACGCCGGTCTACCGGGATCCCGTGCACGACTTCGGCTTCTTCAGCTACGACCCCGGCGCGCTGCGCTTCATCGAGCCGGCCGAGCTGGAGCTCTCGCCGGCCGGCGCCCGCACCGGACGGGAGATCCGCGTGGTGGGCAACGATGCCGGCGAGCAGCTCTCGATCCTGGCCGGCACCATCGCCCGGCTGGACCGCCAGGCGCCCGAGTACGGCCGCGGCAAGTACAACGACTTCAACACTTTCTACCTGCAGGCGGCCTCCGGCACGTCCGGCGGCTCGTCCGGTTCGCCGGTGGTCGACATCGACGGACGAGTCGTCGCGCTGAATGCCGGCGCCAACTCGAGCGCCGCCTCCAGCTTCTTCCTGCCGCTGGACCGGATAGAACGGGCGCTGGATCTCATCCGTGCCGGCGAGCCCGTCAGCCGCGGTACGCTGCAGACGGTCTTCGTGCGCAGGCCCTACGACGAACTCGGCCGGCTCGGCCTGGACCCGGAAACGGAGGCGGCGGCGCGCGCGGCGCATCCGGAACAGACCGGCATGCTGACCGTGGCCGAAGTGCTGCCGGATTCTCCCGCCGACGGCCTGCTGGAGGTGGGCGACATACTCGTGCGGCTGAACGGGGAGATCGTCACCGAGTTCGTGCCGCTCAGTGCCGTGCTGGACGATGCCGTGGGCGATTCCGTGCGGCTGGAACTGCGCCGCGGCGGCAGCGTCATCGGGCACGACGTGCGGGTGCAGGACCTGCATGCCATTACGCCCGACGAGTACATCGAGTTCGGCGATGCCGTGGTGCATCGGCTGTCCTACCAGCAGGCCCGTCACTACAACCGGCCGGTCGACGGCGTGTATGTCGCCAACCCGGGTTACGTGCTCAGTAATTCCGCCATCCCTCGTGCGGCGGTCATCACGGAGCTGGATTCGCAGCCCGTGAGCGATCTCGACGACCTGGAGTCCGTGCTGGACGGGCTGGCCGACGGCGAGCGCACGTCCATCCGTTTCGTGAGTCTCGAGGACCCGCGCACCAGTCAGCTGCGCTCGCTGCGCATCGACCGGCGCTGGTTCCCTTCGAAGCGCTGCCGCCGCGACGACGACACCGGCCTGTGGCCTTGCCGGGAACTGGCGGCGGGCCCGCCGCCGGAGCCGCCCGCGGTGGCCAGCACCCGCTTCCCGTCCCGCGACGACCGCCGTGCCGAGGCGCTGTCGCCGTCACTGGTGCTGGTGAACTTCGACCTGCCCTATACCATCTCGGGCGTCGCCGAACGGCACTACTACGGCACCGGTCTCGTGGTCGACGCCGAGCGCGGCCTGGTGGTCGTCGACCGCAACACGGTGCCGGTGGCGATGGGCGACGTGCACATTACGTTCGCCGGTTCTCTCGAAGTGCCCGGCCGGGTCGAATACGTCCATCCGCTGCACAACCTGACCATCGTTTCCTACGACCCGGCACTGATCGGCGACACCCCCGTCCGGTCGGCCCGCTTCAACACGTCGGCGGCCGAGCCCGGCGATCCGGTGTGGGTGGTCGGCCTGAAGCCGGACCACCGGCTCGTGCATCAGCAGACCCGGGTGGCCTCGGTCGATGCGCTCGTCCTGCCGCTGTCGCGCACGCTGCGCTTCCGGGATACCAATCTGGAGGCGCTCACGGTCGTCAACGCGCCGGATCAGGTGGACGGCGTCCTGGCGGACGAGCGGGGCCGGGTGGTCTCGCTGTGGTCGAGCTTTGCCTACCAGGGCGGCGGCGAGACCAGCCAGATCAACAAGGGCGTGCCGGCCGACCTGCTTGAGGAATTCGTGGATCTGGTCCGTTCGGGCGGCACGCTGTATTCGCTGGAGACGGAGCTCGCCTATCTGCCGCTCGCCGCGGCCCGCAAGCTGGGCCTGCCGGAGGAGTGGGCGGCGCGGCTGGAGCGCCACCATCCCGAGCAGCGCCGTGCCCTGCAGGTGAAGCGCCTCGTGGCCGGCTCGCCGGCGGCCCGCCTGCTCAATAACGGCGACATCCTCCTCAGTATCGACGGCCAGGTGGTGAATACCTTCCGCGACGTGGAGCGCGCGACGCAGAAAGCCTCGGTCAGGCTCGCCGTATGGCGACGGGGCAGCGTGCGGGAACTGGAAGTGGCCACGGTCGCACTGGACGGCACGGGCATCGACCGGGCCGTGATGTGGGCCGGCGCCCTGCTGCAGAAGCCGCACCGGGCGATGGCCGCCCAGCGGGGCATCGACCCCAGCGGGGTCTACGTGGCCTACTTCAGTTACGGCTCGCCCGCCACTCGCTACGGCCTGTGGGCCGGGCGGCGCATCGTCGAGGTGGACGGCCGGCCCACGCCCGATCTCGACGCCTTCCTGGAGGCCGTCCGCGGCAAGCAGAACCGGGAGTCGGTGCGGCTGAAGACGGTGAACTGGAATCGGGCCGTCGAGGTGATCACCCTGAAACTCGACAAACAGTACTGGCCGGCCTACGAGATCCGGCGCACCGGTGATGGCTGGGAGCGCCGCCCGCTGGGCTGATCGGCTGGGCCTCGGCGTGGTGTTCCTCGCCGCGGCCCTGCCGGCCGCCGCGACGGCCGGCGACTCCCTGTACAAGTACCGGGGCGACGACGGCCAGTGGGTCTACACGGACCGGCGTCCCGCGGCGGCGCAGGACGTGGAGGTCCGCCCGCTGGCGTCCTCGGCGGAGGACGGCCTGGTGATCCGCCGGCGCGAGACCGACAACGGCTTCGAGGTCATCGCCGAGAACCGCCGTTACGTGCCGGTGGAACTCGTGCTCGCCGCGATGGATCTCGACAACCTGGAACCGGTGGGCGAGCGCGACGTGCGCACGACCGTACCGGCGCGCACCGGTTCGGTGGTGCTCGGCCTGGAGCGGGTGGACCCGGCGATACCCGGACGCTTCCGGTTCCGCTACGAGTCGCTGCCGGGCGATCCCGCCGCCAGCCACGATCCGGACGTGCTGTACCGGTTCCCGTTCGCTGCGGCCACGCGCCACCGCGTCACCCAGGCCTGGCCGGACACCAGCACCCACGACAGCCTGGCGAGCCGCCACGCCGTGGATGTGGCGGTGCCGGTCGGCACGGGCGTCTATGCGGCGCGCGCCGGCACCGTGTTCGAGGTGGCCGCGCGGCACTTCACCGGCGGCACGGACCGGGAGCGGGACCTGCCACGGGCGAACGTGGTGCGCATCGTCCACGACGACGGCACCATGGCCGTGTACGCGCACCTGAACTGGGATTCGATCCGGGTGCGTCCCGGCCAGCGCGTCGCCCGCGGCCAGTACATCGCCGACTCCGGCAACACCGGCTACACCACCGGCCCGCACCTGCACTTCGCCGTGCAGCGCAACGCCGGCCTGCGGCTCGAGTCCGTGCCCGTGCGCTTCGCCGGCCCCCAGGGGCCGGTGACCCCGAAGACGGGCATGGAGATCACGGCTTTTTGACCCCGTTCCTGTTGCCGGCGGCCGGCGCCCCCGTATGATGTGGCCGTGAACAAGCGGCAGATCAGGATCGTCTCCGGTGGGCAGACGGGTGTGGACAGGGGCGCGCTCATCGCGGCGCTGGATCGCGGCGTGCCCTGCGGCGGCTGGTGTCCGGCCGGCCGCAAGGCCGAGGACGGCGCCATACCGCCCTTCTTCCCCATGCGCGAACTGCCGGACGAGGACTATCCCGCCCGTACCCTGAAGAACGTGCAGGACAGCGACGGCACCGTGGTGATCTTCTTCTCCGAGCTGGAAGGCGGTACGGAACTGACCGTCGCCTACTGCCGCCGGGAGGGCAGACCCTACCTGCTGCTGGACGCCCACGAGATGGACACGGCCGAGGCCGCCCGGCGCATCGGCGAGTTCGTGGCCGGACATGCCATCGGCAAGCTGAACGTGGCCGGCCCCCGCGCCAGCCGCCATCCGGCGGCGCAGGCCTGGGCGCGCGCCGCGGTCCGCGAGTTCCTGGAAAACCTCCCCCGCTAACCGGCAGGAGGGCCTTCAGGCCCGATCCGCCTTTCCTGAAACGCCATGTTCTACTGGCGCAGGCCCATCATCGGGTGGACCAGGGTCGCGGGGACGCTCAGTCGGACGTCCTGTCCTCCTTCGCTTCGGCCGAGCCTCCTTCCCGCCGTCATGGCTCCAGTCGGCCCGGACGACCCCGCAACCCTGGTCCACCCGCTGACGGGCCCGTAGCCGACAGGTTTGGCACCAGTCAGCAAGCGCCACTGACTCGCAGATCCTTTCGGCCACCGCGAGGCGGCCGTCATGCGGGGGTATCCATCGCCGCGACCTTTTGTCGGGAGCAAGATGGATACCCCCGCAGGGCGGTCACAAAAGAACGAATCAGCGCTTGTGGCCGAGGAGGGCGGCCAGGGCCGGCCAGGTGGTGACGGGCAGTGAGCAGCGGGTGCCTTCGCAGACGTAGGCCACCGGGCCGTCCTCCGCCGGCTCGCGCAGCGCGAGGTGGCCGGGCAGGCCTTGCTCCGCTGCCGGGATGGCGAACACCAGGCGCCGCGGCGCATAGATACCGGCGGCATCGTGCGCCCAGCGCCCGATCTCGGCCGGGTCGCCGCGGAGGATCACCATCTCCGGCGGCTGCAGGTATTCTTCCAGCGCCGTGATGAGGCTGACGTGGCCGTGGGGATACTCCGTCATGGCCTGCCAGGCCGCCCGCAGGGTGCGCTCGGCGGCGGTGACGTAGCGGTCGTCGCCGAGCAGGAAGCCGAGCCTGAGGAGTGCGCGGGCGGCGATGCCGTTGCCGGACGGGATGGCTTCGTCGGCCAGGGGCTTCGAACGGTGCAGGAGAGCCTCGTGGTCGTCGGCGGTGAAGAAGAAGCCACCGTTGTCGGCATCCTCGAAATGCGCCAGCAGCAGCTCGGCGAGTTCGATGGCGAAGCGCAGGTGATCGGCGTCCCAGCGCGCTTGCGCGAGTTCCAGCAGCGCGTCGGCGAGCAGCGCGTGGTCGTCCAGGTAGGCGGGGAAGCGGGCGCGTCCATCCTTGTATGCGGCGAGCAGGCGGCCGTCGCGCCAGAGTTCCCGGCGCAGGAATGCGGTGGCCTCGGCCGCCGCATCGATCAGCTCGTCACGCTGGAGGGCGCGGCCCGCGACCGCGAGGCCGCGGATGGCCAGTGCATTCCAGCTCGTCAGGATCTTCTCGTCGCGTCCAGGGCGAACGCGGCGCTCGCGGGCGCTCAGCATGGCCTCGCGGGCCCGGTCGATGCGCCGGCGCAGTGCGTCCGCGTCCTCGCCCCGCTCCCCGGCAAGCCGCTCCACCGGCCGGCGGACGTACAGGTGCCAGCGGCCCTCGAAGTTCGGCGCCTCGTCCAGGCCGAAATGGGCGGCGACGAGGGGGAAGTCCTCGTCGCCGACGGCCGCGCGCGCCGTCTCGGGCGTCCACACATAGTAACGGCCTTCCTCTCCTTCGGAATCGGCATCCAGCGACGAGTAGAAGCCGCCGCCGGGCGCGCGCATCTCGCGCACCATCCAGTCGGCCGTTTCGCCGGCCACCCGGCTCATCTCCGCATCTCCGCCGGCGAGTCCGAGCTCGGCATACAGCGCGAGCAGCGGGCCGTTGTCGTAGAGCATCTTCTCGAAATGGGGTATGAGCCACTGCGCGTCGACCGAATAGCGGCAGAAGCCGCCGCCGAGCTGATCGAAGACGCCGCCCTCGGCCATGCGGGTGAGGGTGAGCGCCGCCATGTAGAGCGCCTGCACGTCCGGCTCGTCGTCGCCGGCGCTGGCCCGCCAGTGGCGCAGCAGCCGCTCCAGGGAGGGCGGGTGAGGGAACTTCGGCGCAGCGCCGAAGCCGCCGTAGCGCTCGTCGAAGCGCTCCGCGAGGCTCTCGCGCGCTTTCGCGAGCGGAGTGTCGTCCAGCACGATGCCTTCGGCGGGCTCCGGCTCCAGCCTGGGAAAGATGTCGGCGAGCTGGCGGCCCTGGCGGCGCACCTCTTCCGGGTTCTGCCGGAAGTACTCCGCCACCCGCTCGAGGACGTCCCGGAAGGCCGGCATGCCGTGGCGGGGCTCCTTCGGGAAATAGGTGCCGCCGAAGAACGGCAGCTGCTCCTCGGGCGTGAGGAACATGGTCAGCGGCCAGCCGCCCGGGCGCTGGGCGATGAGCTGATGGGCGATCTGGTAGATGCGGTCGATGTCCGGCCGTTCCTCCCGGTCGACCTTGACGTTGACGAACAGCTCGTTCATCAGCGCCGCGGTGTCCTCGTCCTCGAAGGACTCGTGAGCCATGACGTGGCACCAGTGGCAGGCGGAGTAGCCCACGGACAGGAGTATCGGCCTGCCCGTCTCCTGGGCCGTCTCCAGGGCCTCCGGACCCCACGGATGCCAGTCCACCGGGTTGTGCGCATGCTGGAGCAGGTAGGGGCTGGTTTCGTCGGCCAGGCGGTTGCTCTGCCGGCCGCCTTCGGGCGTGGCCATGGCGGTCACCTTCCTTGCTTCGCGTGGCCCGTCACTATAACCCACGTCCCGGTTAGGTGAGGATGCCCGGGCCCGGTGCTAGACTACGCCGCCATGCTCGAATACCCCCGCATCGATCCGGTCATCTTCTCCATCGGCCCCCTTGGCGTGCGCTGGTACGGGCTGATGTACCTCATCGGTTTCGTGGCTGCGTGGCTGCTGGCACGGCACCGGGCGCAGCGGGCGGATGCGCCGATCGGCCCGCAGCAGGTCGACGACCTGATTTTCTACGGCGCGCTGGGCGTGATGCTCGGCGGGCGCATCGGCTACGTCTTTTTCTACGGCCTCGGCGAATGGGCCGACGACCCGCTGTATCCGTTCAAGATCTGGGAGGGCGGCATGTCCTTCCACGGCGGTCTGCTCGGCGTGCTGGTGGCCATGTGGCTGCTCGGCCGGCGCGTGGGCCACGGCTTCTGGCGGATGACGGACTTCGTGGCGCCGCTGGTGCCCATCGGGCTCGGTGCCGGGCGCATCGGCAACTTCATCAACGGGGAGCTGTGGGGCAAGCCCACGGACCTGCCCTGGGGCTTCCGCGTCCCGGACGACGTGTTCCAGGGCTTCCGGCCGGGGCCCGAGGTGCTGCACCCCTCCCAGTTGTACGAGGCGCTGCTGGAGGGTCTGGTGCTGTTCCTCATCCTGTGGGTGTACTCGGCACGCCCGCGTCCCACCATGGCGGTCTCGGGGCTGTTCCTGCTGTTCTACGGCATCTTCCGCACGGCGGTGGAATTCGTGCGCCTGCCGGATTACGGCGAGTACGTCGCCTTCGGCTGGCTGACCCGGGGCCAGGTGCTCAGCCTGCCGATGATCGTTGCCGGCGTCATCGTGCTCGCCCTGGCCTATCGTGGCGGCGGCCGGGAGGGCCGGGCCGCCGGCGGCACGGCGGGGAGCTGACGGATGCGGCAATACCTCGAGATGATGCGGCGGGTGCGCGAGGAGGGCGTGCGCAAGGACGACCGCACCGGCACCGGCACCCTCAGCGTGTTCGGCCACCAGATGCGCTTCGACCTCGGCGAGGGCTTCCCGATGGTCACGACCAAGAAGCTGCATACCCGCTCCATCATCCACGAGCTGTTGTGGTTCCTGCGGGGCGAGACCAACACCGCCTACCTGCGCGAGAACGGGGTGACGATCTGGGACGAGTGGGCCGACGAGAACGGCGACCTCGGGCCGATCTACGGCGCGCAATGGCGATCCTGGCCCACGCCCGACGGCGGCCACATCGACCAGCTGTCCCGGGTGCTGGAGCAGCTGAAGCGCGATCCGGACTCACGCCGCATCATCGTGAGCGCCTGGAACGTGAGCGAGCTCGACCGCATGGCGCTCGCCCCCTGCCACGCCTTCTTCCAGTTCTACGTGGCCGAGGGGCGCCTGTCGTGTCAGCTGTACCAGAGGAGCGCCGACATTTTCCTGGGCGTGCCGTTCAACATCGCCTCCTACGCGCTGCTGACCCACATGGTGGCCGAGCAGGCGGATCTCGACGTGGGCGACTTCATCTGGACCGGCGGCGATTGCCACCTGTATCTGAATCACCTGGACCAGGCCGACGAGCAGCTCACGCGCGAGCCGCTGCCGCTGCCGAGGCTGGCGCTGAAGCGCCGGCCGCCGACGCTGTTCGATTACCGCTACGAGGACTTCGAGATCCGCGGCTACCGCCACCATCCGCACATCAAGGCGCCGGTGGCCGTCTGACGTGTCCGGCGTGTCCGCCACGCCCGTCGTCTCGCTCGTCGTAGCCGCCGCCGCCAACGACGTGATCGGCGTCGACAACCGCCTGCCCTGGCACCTGCCGGAGGACCTGCGCCGTTTCCGCGACGTCACCATGGGCAAGCCGATCGTAATGGGCCGCCGTACGCACGAATCCATAGGCCGGGCGCTGCCCGGCCGGCGCAACATCGTGCTGAGCGGCAGACCCGGCTTCTCCGCCGAGGGCTGTGAGGTGGTCGACGGGCTGGATGCCGCCCTCGCGCTGGCGCGGGATGCGGACGAGGTGATGGTGATCGGCGGCGCGGCGCTCTATCGTGAGGCGCTGCCGCTGGCACGGCGCATCTACCTCACCCGGCTGCACCGCCCGTTCGAGGGCGACACCCGCTTCCCGTCCCTCGACAATGCCGACTGGCGTGCGGTGGAGCGGCAGGATTTTCCCGCCGGCGAGGAACGCGAACTCGGCTACAGCTATCTCACGCTGGAGCGCAGGGCAGCGACGCCAGCCGCTCGCTGACGAGGCGCTCGGCCAGCGCCAGGTCCACGTCGGCCAGCGACTCCGCGCCGGCGGTCAGCTCCTCGAGCAGCCGGGCCTGCACCTCGCCCCGGGCCAGCGCCTCGGCGTACGGGATCTCCGCGTGGAACATCACCATGGAGTAGCGGGGCACGAAGCGGTCCGGGCAGCGGCGCTCGAGCTCGAAGGCGAGGGCCTTCTTCAGGTGAAAGCGGGGATCGCGCACCGTGTCGCGCATCTCCACGTAATTCTCCAGCGCCATGTCGGCGATGGCCTCCGCGTTCGGGCGGCGCAGCCGGCTGAACTCGCCGAACAGCTGTTCGCGGTCGTCGTAGCCGCCGTCGTCCAGCAGCCGGCAGAACTCGGCGCAGTCCTCGAAGCCCGCATTCATGCCCTGCCCGTGGAACGGGACGATGGCGTGGGCGGCGTCGCCGACCAGCAGCGCGTCGCCGCCCAGGTTCCAGGGCTCGCAGCGCACCGTGCCGAGGATGCCGACCGGGTTGGCGGCGAACTGCTCCGTGAGATCGGGGATGAGTGCCGGCGTGTCCGGGAAATGGCGCTCGAAGAACTCCCGCACGGACGCCTCGTCGTCGAGCGATGCAAAACTCTCCGGACCCTCGTTTGGCAGGAACAGCGTCACGGTGAAGTCGCCGCCCGGGTTCGGCAGCGCGATCAGCATGAAGCCGCCCCGGGGCCAGATGTGCAGCGCGCCCGGGTCGATGCGGAAGCCGCCGTCGTCCGCCGGCGGGATGGTGAGTTCCTTGTAGCCGTGGGCCAGCAGGGACTCGCTGGCGCCGATGTGGCCCGCCTCGGCCAGCGCGCGCCGCACGGCCGAGCCGGCGCCATCCGCGGCGATCAGGGGTGCCATGGCGACCTGCCGCTCGGCACCCGTCTGCTCATGGCGGAGCGTGGCCCGGCGCGCCGCCAGATCGATGCCGCTGCAGGCCTCGCCGAAGTGCAGCCGGGCGCCCGCCGCCTCCGCGGCGTCCAGCAGAACCCGATTGAGGTCGGCGCGGGAGACCGAATAGTTCTCCTCGCCCTCGTGCTGACCGTAGGGCTGGAAGTCGAGGCCGCCGTCCTCCTGATGCAGCAGGCGGCCGGACATGGGCATCAGCAGCGGCTCCACTGCCTCGGCCAGGCCGGCGAGCGCCAGCCCGCGCAGACCCCGGGCGGCCAGGGCCAGATTGATCGAGCGGCCGCCCTGGGCGCTGTGGCTGCGCAGGTCGGGCTGGCGCTCGTACAGGTCCACCGCATGGCCCCGGCGGGCGAGCAGGGCGGCCAGCAGGGAACCGGTCAGTCCCGCGCCGAGTATGGCGACGGGATCGCCGCCGGTTCCGTTCAGAACAGAGTCGCTCATGCCAGCGTCTGGGTCATGGCGGCCGCCTCGGCGAGGCGCTCGAGGAAGGCCTCGACGTCCGCGTAGGAGTTGTACAGCGGCACGGGGGCCACACGGATGACGTCGGGTTCGCGCCAGTCGGCGATCACGTTCAGGCGCTCCAGGTTCTCGAACAGGTCGCGGCCCGTGAGGCCCATGCCCCGCACCACCAGGGAGAGCTGGGCGCCGTGAGCGGCCGGATGCTCCGGCGTGAGGATGCCGAAGCCGCCGGGGAAACGCTCCTCGAGCCGGCGGCGCAGATAGCCGGTCAGCGCCAGGGACTTCTCGCGCAGCGCGCCGATGCCCGCGGCGTCGAACAGCTCCAGCGAGGCGATCACGGGGGCCAGCGCGAGCACCGGCGGGTTGCTGAGCTGCCAGATGTCTGCGCCCGGCGCGGGCATGAAGTCCTTCGTCATGCGGAAGCGGGTGCTCTCCTCGTGGCCCCACCAGCCCAGCAGCCGGGGCAGGCTGCGGTCGCGGCAGTGGCGTTCGTGGACCCAGGCGCCGGCGATCGCGCCCGGGCCGCCGTTCAGGTACTTGTAGCTGCACCACACGGCGAAGTCCGCGCCCCAGTCGTGCAGGGACAGCGGCACGTTGCCGATGGCGTGCGCGAGGTCGAGCCCGACCGTTACGCCGTGGCGCTGCGCCAGCCGGCAGATCTCCGCCATGTCCAGACACTGGCCGGTGTAGTACTGCACGCCCGGCAGCAGCAGCAGCGCGATCTCGTGCCCGCGGCGTTCCAGCAGCCCGGCCAGGTCCGCCGTGCGCAGCCCGTGCTCTCCCTCCGGCGGGCGCCATTCCAGCAGGTCCCGCTCCGGGTCGTGGCCGTGCCAGGCGATCTGGGAGGCGGCCGCATAGCGGTCGGAAGGGAAGGCGTCGGACTCGATCACGATGCAGCGCCGCTCCCCCTCGGGCCGGTAGAAGCTCGCCATCAGCAGGTGCAGGTTGACCGTGAGCGTGTTCATCGCCACGGTCTCGGCGGCTGTGCCGCCCACCAGCGCGGCCAGCGGCTCGGCCGCCCGCCGGTGCGCCGGCAGCCAGGGGTGCTCGCCCTCGACATGGCCGCGCACGGCCAGGCGGCCCCAGGCTTCCAGCTCCGCGCGCACCGCGTCGGCCGCACGGCGCGGCATCAGGCCGAGGGAGTTGCCGCAGAGATAGACGGGCGAGCGGCCGTCGATGCGTTCCGGAAACACGAACTCCGCACGGAAGCCGGCCAGCGCATCGGCCGCATCCAGCCGCCGCGCTTCCTCGAACGCCGCGCTCACAGGAAGCGGCTCCGTTCCACCTGCAGCCACTCCAGCGCCGTGCCGGCGAGCAGCCGGTCCTGTGCCTCCGCGCCGAGGCTCATGGATTCGATCAGGGCGCCCGGGTGGTGCTCGCCCAGCGGGAAGGGGTAGTCGCTGCCGAGCGCGATGGCCTCGGCGCCGAACAGCTCGATCATGTACTCGAGCATGCGCCGGTCGTGCACCAGCGAGTCCACGTAGAAGCGGCCGAGGTACTCCGAGGGCGGCACCGTGTTCTTGACCGCGACGATGTCCGGCCGCACGGCGAAGCCGTGCTCCAGGCGCCCGATCAGCCCGGGGAACGCGCCGCCGCCGTGGGCGAAGGCCACGCGCAGGTCCGGCAGCTTCTCGAACACGCCGCCGAAGATCAGCGAGCAGACCGACAGCGCCGTCTCGGCCGGCATGCCCACCAGCCAGGGCAGCCAGTACAGATTCATGCGCTCGCGGCCGAGCATCTCCCACGGATGCACGAACACGGCAGCGCCGAGCTCGGCGGCGGCCTCGAGCACCGGGAACACCCGTTCGTCGTCCAGGTTCCAGCCATTCACGTGCGTGCCGATCTCCACGCCGTGGAGACCGATCTCCAGGCAGCGCTCCAGTTCGCGGACCGCCAGTTCCGCGTCCTGCATCGGCAGCGTGCCGAGGCCGAGGAAGCGGCGCGGGTACTCTTCGACCAGCGCGGCGATGTGGTCGTTCAGCAGCGCGGCCAGGTCGGCGGTATCGCGGGGCTTGGCCCAGTAGCTGAACATGACGGGCACCGTGGAGAGCACCTGCACGTCCACGCCCGTGGCGTCGCAGTCGCCGATGCGCACGCCGGGGTCCCAGCAGTTGGACTGCACCTCGCGGAAGTTCTTGCCGTCCATCAGCATGCGCGCGCAGCCGGGGCCGTGATGCTCCAGCTGCACGAAGCCGCCGTAGCCGTAGCGCTCCTTGAGGTCCGGCCATTCCGGCGGCAGCACGTGGGTATGGATATCGATCTTCACGGGCTCAGCGCGGCGGCATCACGGCTCCGCAGTTCGGGCAGCTGCGGTTCTCCTCGCTGCCGTAGAAGCGCTCGAAGACCGGTGGCAGTTGTTTCACGATGTCGTCGACGTGCAGGAATTCCTCGTACAGCTTCGTGTCGCACTCGTTGCAGAACCACATGAAGCCGTCCAGTTCCTCCGGCGCGCGCTTGCGCTCGATCACCAGTCCCACGGTGTCGGCATAGCGCTGGGGCGAGTGGGGCACCCGTGGCGGCAGCAGCAGGATCTCGCCCTCGCGTATGGGGATGTCCACCCGCTCGCCGTCCTGCATGGTCCTGAGCAGCATGTCGCCCTCGAGCTGGTAGAAGAATTCCTCGCCCTCGTCCCAGTGGTAGTCGTCCCGGGAATTAGGCCCGCCGACCACCATGATGATGAACTCGCCGTCCTCGAAGACCTGCTTGTTGCACACCGGCGGCCGCAGTGCATCCCGGTTGGCGTCGATCCAGTCGCGGAAACTGAAGGCGGTGAGGGGTTTCATGCGTCTCTCCCGATGCGGGCTCGCCCGCGTCTCCTCGTGCACCTCAGAGGGTCGCGATGCATTTCAGCTCTATGGCGATGGGCGTCGGCAGCCGATTCACCTCGACGGTGGTCCGGCAGGGACCCTCGCCCGGGAAGTAGTCCCGATAGATTCGATTGAAAGTGTCGAAGTCGCGTTCGATGTCGGTCAGGAAGACGGTGATGTCGACCAGCCGGTCCCAGCCGGAGCCTGCGGCCTCGAGCACGCTCTTCACGTTACGGAATACGGCGTGGCACTGGGCCTCGATGTCGTAGTCCACCACGCGGCCTTGGTCGTCCCGGCGCAGCCCGGGTATGTCGCCGCCGGCCGGGTCCCGCGGGCCCAGTCCGGACAGGAACAGCAGCCCCCCGGCCCGCCGGGCGTGGGGATACGCGCCTACCGGCGGCGGCGCCGCGCTCGTGCTGATGGCCCTGTCGTCGGATTCCACACGGGGATTCTAGCGCGACTGGCCGCGGCATTTTAGTTTCACCGGCTTCGCCTCGCGGTCCAGGCGCAGCGCCGTGAGGGCGCGGCCCCACACGCAGCCCGTGTCCAGGCAGACCAGGTCGGGCTCGTTCAGCAGTCCCAGTGCCGACCAGTGACCGAAGACGATGCGCGTGCCGGCCAGCGCCCGAGCCGGCGCCCGGTACCAGGGCGTCAGTTTCGGCGGCCCGTCTTCCGGCGGGCCCGTGTACTCGAAATCGAGCCTGCCCTTGCGCGTGAGCATGCGCATGCGGGTCAGCACGTTCACGATGAAACGCCATCGCGGCACGCCGTGCAGGTCGTCGCGCCAGCGGTCGGGCTCGTCGCCGTAGAGATGCGCCAGCAGCTTGGAGGGGCGCGGGCCTCTCAGCACCGCCTCCACCTCGCCGGCCAGGGCGAGGACGGTGTCGAGGTCCCAGGCGGGCAGCACGCCCGCGTGGACGAGCACCGTGTCCAGATCGTCGTCGTAGTGCACCAGCGGTCGGTTCTGCAGCCAGTCGATGAGCTCGTCGCAGTCGTGGGCGCGGAGGACGGGCTTCATGGCGAGGGAGGCCGAGCGCTTGGCTGCGGTACGCTCGTGGGCGATCACCAGCAGGTGCAGGTCGTGGTTGCCGAGCACGGCCACCACGGCGTCGCCCAGGGAGCGGACGAAGCGAAGTGTCTTCAGCGACTTCGGCCCCCGGTTGACCAGGTCGCCGGCGAGCCAGAGCGTGTCGCGGCCCGGGTCGAAGTCCAGTTTGTCCAGCAGGCGCCGGAAGGGGTCGTAGCAGCCCTGCAGGTCGCCGATGGCATAGACCGCCATGGTACGGCCTCCGCTGTCGCGGCCGCGGGTCCGCCTAGTGCAGCAGACCCGGCACGGCCAGGGTGAATGGTGCGATGGGAGCGTCGAAGCGCACGCCGTCGTCGGCCAGCATCTGGTAGCTGCCCTCCATGCTGCCCACGGGTGTCTCGAGCACCGTGCCGCTGGAGTAGCGGAACTGCTCTCCCGGATTGAGATGAGGCTGCTCGCCCACGACACCGTCGCCGCGTACCTCCTGTACCTTGCCGTTGGCATCGGTGATGATCCAGTGCCGGCTGAGCAGGGCGGCGGCCACATCGCCCTGATTGGCGATGGTGATCGTGTAGGAGAAGACGTAGCGGTCCAGCTCCGGTTCCGATTGCTCGTCCAGGAAGTTGGTGCTGACGTCCACACTGATGCGGTGATTCGGCTTGTCGCTCATGGCCTCTCGGCTGGCCTCTAGCTGGGAAAGTCGGGTCGGCATCCCGTTCGGGGCGTCATTCTAGCGCATCGTCCCGCTCGCGCAGCGCCCGGTTGGCGAGCCGGGCGAATTCCTCCGGCGCGAGCCGTTCCGGGCGCAGCGTCGGGTCGATCCCCTCCTCGGCGATGGCCTCGGCGGTGAGCCATGCCGCGAGCGCGTTGCGCAGTGTCTTGCGCCGGCGCGAGAACGCGCCGGTCACGAGTGCGGCGAACAGGGCTTCGTCGCCGATCTCCAGCCGCCGCGTGCGCGGCACGAGGCGGACCACGCCGGAGCGCACGCGGGGCGGCGGCCGGAAGGCCTCCGGCGGCACGTCGAACAGTCGCTCGACCTCCATCGAGCAGGCGAGCATTACCGTGAGGCGGCCGTATTGCTTGCTGCCGGGGGAGGCCGCCATGCGGTCCACGACCTCTTTCTGCAGCATGAAGTGCATGTCGCGAATCGCCCGGCGCTGTTCGACCAGATGGAACAGCAGCGGGGTCGAGATGTTGTAGGGGAGATTGCCGACCATGCGCAGGCCCTCGCCCAGCGCGGCGAAGTCGAATTTCAGGGCGTCGGCCTCGTGCAGGGTGACGTTCGCGGCATCGGCGTAGCGCGAGCGCAGTGCCGCCGCCAGGTCCCGGTCGATCTCCACGGCATCCAGCGTGACCGGCAGCGCGGCGAGCGGGTCGGTGAGGATGCCCTCGCCGGGGCCGATCTCCACCAGGTGGTCGCCTTCGGCGGGTCCGATCGCCGCGACGATGCGCGATACCACGGAGGGGTCGCGCAGAAAGTGCTGGCCGAAACGCTTTCGCGGTCGGTGGTTCAACGAACGCTCATCCGCTGCGCCCGGCGAGTTCGGCCGCGTAGCGCAGCGCGACGCCGAGGCTGGCCGGGTCGGCGCGGCCGCTGCCGGCCAGCGCGAGGGCGGTGCCGTGGTCCACCGACGTGCGCACGATGGGCAGGCCGAGCGTGATGTTCACGGCCTTGCCGAAGCCGGCGTACTTGATGACCGGCAGGCCCTGGTCGTGGTACATCGCAAGTACCGCGTCCACTTTGCCCGCGGTGTCCAGGAAAGCGGTGTCGGCGGAGACCGGGCCCTCGATGGCGATGCCGCGCGCGCGCAGCGCGTCCAGCGCCGGCGTGATCACGTCGATTTCCTCCCGGCCCAGGTGACCCGCCTCGCCGGCGTGCGGGTTCAGGCCGCAGACCCGGATCTTCGGCTCGTCGATGCCGAAACGCCGGCGCAGGTCGCCGTGCAGCACGTCGATCACCCGGGTGAGCCGTTCGGCCGTGATCGCCGCGGGGACGTCGGCCAGCGGCAGGTGGGTGGTCGCGAGCGCGATGCGGAGTTCGTCGGTGGCGAGCATCATCACCGGCAGCGGCGCACCGGTGGCCTCGGCCAGGAATTCCGTGTGGCCGCTGAAGCACAGCCCGGCCTCGTTGATGACGCTCTTCTGCAGGGGCGCGGTCACCAGCGCGTCGAATTCGCCGTCCAGGCAGGCCCGGGCGGCCCACTCCAGTCCGGCCAGCAGCGCGCTGGCGTTGGCCGGGTCGGGCGTGCCGCAGCACTCGACGTTCGGCAGTGGGAACGACATCACCGGGATATCGCCGGGCGTGTGGCCGCCCCGGCGTGGCTCGCCCCGTCGGTACTCGGGCAGCACCACGTCGATGCCCAGCGTGGCGGCCCGCTCGGCCAGCTGGCGCCGGTCGCCGACCAGCACCGTCTCCGCGGGCAGGGGACCCGCGGCGAGCATGAGACAGATGTCGGGCCCGATGCCGGCCGGCTCGCCGGCCGTCAGCACCAGGCGTGGGGATGCGGCGGGCACGGCCGCCTCAGATGCGTTTGTCGACGAAAGCCTCGTCGCGCATGCGCCGGAGCCACAGCTGGGTCTCCTCCTCCAGCTTGCCGGCCCGGATGCTGTTCACGCAGTTGCGCTCTCGCACCTCGGCGGTGTTGTCATAGACCCGGCGGTCGGTGACCTCCAGGATGTGCCAGCCGAAGCGGGAGCGGAACGGTTCGCTCAGCTCGCCGATCTCGAGCGAGCTCGCCACCTCGGCGAATTCGGGCACGAAGGTGCCGGGCGAGGTCCAGCCGAGGTCGCCGCCCTCGGCAGCGGAACCCGGGTCGTCCGAGTTCAGCTGGGCCAGGTCGCCGAAGCTCTCACCGGCCAGGATGCGCTCGCGCAGCTCGGCGAGCTGCTGGCGGGCGGTGGCGTCGTCGATGATCTCGTCCGGGCGGATGAGGATGTGGCGGATGCGCGACTGGTCCACCTCGCTGCGGGCGATGGCGCCGCGCGCATCGTTCAGCTTGATGATGTGGAAGCCGCTGGCGTTGCGTATCGGCTCGGCGATCTCGCCGGGAGAGAGGTTCTCGACGACGCCGGTGAACAGGGTCGGCAGCTGGGTGCCGTTGCGCCAGCCCAGGTTGCCGCCTTCCAGCGCGTTCTGGGCGTCGGAGTAGCTCACCGCCGCCTTTGCGAAGTCGGCGCCGTCGCGCAGTTCGTCGTACAGCCGGCGGGCCTCCACCTCGGCCTCGCGGAACTGGTCCGCGGTGGCGTTGGCGGGCACGCTGATCAGGATGTGGGAGATGTCGAACTCGGAGTTCGCGCCGACGTTCGCCTGCAGGTTCTCGAGGCAGCGATTGATCTCGCGGTCGGAGACGTTGATGCGGCTCATCACGTCCACCTGGCGCAGCTGCTCGAGGGCGAGCTGGTCGCGCATCTCTTCCCGGTACATCGTGTAGTCGAGACCCTGGGCCGCCAGCGCCGCGGGCAGGTCGGTGAAGGCGATGTTGTTGCGCCGCGCGACGTCGGCGAGCGCGTTGTTCAGCATCTCGTCGGAGATGCGGATGCCGATGCGCTCGGCGCGCTGGAGCTGGATGCGGTCTATGATCAGCCGCTCGAGGATCTGGTCGCGCAGCACTTCCGGAGGCGGCAGCTGCACGTTCTGCTCCTGCAGGCGCGCGAGCACCAGCTCGGTCTGGTTGTCGAGTTCGCTCTCCAGCACGACGCCCTCGTTGACGACGGCCACGATGCTGTCGAGGCGCTCGCTGTCCTGGGCGCCGGCCAGCGCCGGCAGCAGGAAGGCGAGGACCCCGAACGAAATTGTCAGGGATACGGTTCTGTACATAGGAATGAAGGGGGAGATTGAGAGTGTTCAGTCACCTGAATAACCCAGAATACCACGTTCCAGGAGCTCGTCTGCAGGGTCTCCGACACTGGTCAGGCCCTTCAGTTCCAGCTGGATCGCGATGGACGAGTCGGCGGTGCGGTCGCGGCGGCTGATGTAGCGGCGGGTGACGAGCCGGATGCTCCAGCAGCAGCTCTCGTATTCCACGCCGACGAAGCGCTCCAGCGTCGTGTCCTCGCGCAGGGAGTAGTTGTAGCGGCCGACGAGATTCCAGCGCTCGCCGATCGGCCAGCTCCAGGAGACGTCCGCCTGCTCGATGGAGCCGCGGCGGAAACGGTAGGAGAAATTCAGCACCCGGTCGTCCTCCGGGCGATACTGCAGCCGGATCTCCGAGCGCGTGGTGGTGTCGGTGTCCGAGTTCCACTGGTGGCCCAGGTCCAGGTTCCAGTTGCCGTACACGTCGAAGCCGAGCTCGGCGATGTAGTCCGACGAGTCGGCGGAGACGGGTGCGAGCCCCGGGAGCGTCACGCCCTGGTCGCTCAGGTAGCGGGTCTGGCCGATGGTGGCGCGCAGCAGCTGGCGGCCGGTGGCGGCGTCGAACAGGCGCGTGGTCACGCCCAGGGCAACCTGGTCGGTATCGGCCAGGCGGTCCGGCCCGACGAAGCGGTTCTTGCGGAAGACCTGCACCAGGTTCAGGTCCGGCTCGATGGTGTCGAAAACCGGCAGGTCCTGCTGCTCCGCGTAGGGCACGTGCACGTAGAGCACCCGGGGCTCCAGCGTCTGTATCCAGCCCCGATCGTCGACGCTCCGCTCGAAGATGGCTCCGGCGTCCAGGCTGAACAGGGGCACCGTGCGGCTCGGCGCGTCGGCCTCCCCCGGGACCGTCTGGGTCAGCCCGTAGGCCGTGTGGTCCACCTCGATGCCGGGGCGCAGGTACAGCCCGGGACGCTCGATCGAATATTCGAACCGGGGCCGGGCGTTGAGCCGCCAGCCGGTGACGCCGGCGTCCCGGTCGAAATAGGTCAGCTCCGAGTCGATGCCCCAGGACGGACCCGTTCCCGTCGACGGCCAGTCGCCGGACGCGATCAGGCGTGGCAGCTGCCGGTAGGGTTCCTCCTCCCCGGTGATGGTGGAATCGATGGTCTGGAAGAGGCGGAAATCCGCGGCGAGGTACCAGTGGCGGCCGGGGTAGTCGAAGCGCAGGCTCTGGTTCAGGTGGGTGGTGCTGGCCTCGCTGAGGCTGCCGCCCAGATCCTCGAAATAGTTGTCGTCGGAGACGCTGCGAACGTCGAGCAATGCCCGCCAGCGGTCGGCAATGATGGTGCGATCCTGCAGGCGCAGATAGACGCGGTCCTCGCCGGTCTCGTCGTCGCCCGGCAGATACTCGAGTTCTGCCGTGCCTCGGCTGGATCCCGTGAGCATGCGCAGCTCGGTGTTGAGCTGCATGCCACGGCGGGTGAGCAGCCGCGGCGTGACGGTGGCGTCGTAGTTCGGGGCGATATTCCAGTAATAGGGAACGCTCACGTCCGTGCCGTTGCGCCCGCTGCTGCCGATGTCGGGAATGAGGAAGCCGGACTTGCGGGCCGGGCTGATCGGGAACGACAGCCAGGGGGCGTACAGGATCGGCACGCCCTGGAATTCCAGCTTCACGTCGCGGGCGGTGCCGACGCCATCGGCCGTATCCAGCCGGATGCGATCGCCGAGCAGCAGCCAGTCGTCCTTGCCCGGCGGGCAGGTGGTGTAGCTCACGTCTTCGAGGGTGAGCAGCCCGGAGCGCTCGATCTGCAGCAGGCCGGCCTCGCCGCGGGAGCTGCGGGCCGCGAGGCCGAAACGGGCGTCTTCGAAGCGGATCAGGCCCTCGTCGTAGCTGAAGCGGGCGAGGTCGCTTTCCACGTCCGCGTCGGGACCGCCGTAGCGCACGCCGCCGGCGAGACTGAGGGCACGCAGTGCCGGGTCGTATTCGGCCTGCTCGGCCTCCAGCAGGAAGCCGGAGCGCTGCAGCCGCACGCCGCCGCTGAGCGAGGCACCGCCGCCCAGCGTGAGTTCGGCCTCGCCGGCCTCCAGCTGGATCTCCTCGTCGCCGGCGTCGAGAGCATCAGGGTCCACCGGAACATCGGGGACGGGGGCGTTCGCTTCGGACGACGCCACCACCGAATCCGCCTGACAATCCAGCCGGTCCTGTGCGCGCGCAGGCAGAGAGGTCGCAACGAGCAGGCAGGCCATTGCGGCGAGGCGGAGCGTACTGGGCAGCAAGGTGGGATGAACTCGCTCGTGATTTTTTGCTACCTTCGCACAGTTTCCCGACCCCTTCAAACCGGCCGATCCGCCGGCTGGCGGGGCCTCCGCGCCACGCGGCGGTGCTGTAATGCGGTCCTGTAACGCGGTCCTGTAATGGAGTACCCCGGCATTGCGTGACGACAGACTTCGCGAGCTCGAGGAATGGCTCGTCCGCGACTGCGGGATGACGCTCGACGACCTGCGGCCGGCGTCGGCGGACGCGAGCTTCCGCCGCTACTTCCGGGTGCTGAGCGGCTGCCACAGCTACGTCGCGATGGATGCGCCGCCGGCGCGGGAGAACAGCGAGCCGTTCCTGCGGATCGCCGGCTGGCTGCAGTCCATCGGTCTGACGGCGCCGCGGGTGCTCGAGGCCGACCTCGACGCCGGATTCCTGCTGCTGAGCGATCTCGGCGACGAGCTCTATCTGCATCGCCTGCGGGCCGAGCCCGGCGAGGCCGACCGGCTCTACGGGGCCGCCATCCGCGCGCTGGTGAGGCTGCAGCGCGACGGTGCGCGGCATGCGGCCGAGCTGCCGCCCTACGACCGCGCCTTCCTGCATACGGAGATGGCGTTGTTCCGCGACTGGCTCTGCCAGCGGCACCTGGCGCTGGACTGGTCCGCGGCGGATGCGGCCGCCTGGGACGCCGTTACGGAGCGGCTCGCCGCGAACGCCGTGAGGCAGCCCCCCGTCTTCGTCCACCGGGACTACCATTCCCGCAACCTCATGGTGACGGCCGAGCCGCCCGGCATCCTCGATTTCCAGGATGCCATGCACGGACCGGTCACCTACGACCTGGTCTCGCTGCTGAAGGACTGTTACATCACCTTCCCGCGAGAGCGGGTGCTCGGCTGGGTGGACGTGTACCGGCGGGAGGCGCGCGCGGCGGGTCTCCGCACTGGCGACGAGGCAGGCAGGGCGGACGGCGGGGACGAAGAATTTCTCCGTGCCTTCGACCTGATGGGCGTGCAGCGGCATCTCAAGGCGGCGGGCATCTTCGCCCGGCTGTGGCACCGGGACGGCAAGCCCGGCTACCTGGCGGACGTGCCCCGCACGCTCGCCTACGTGACCGCGCTCCGCGGTGACTACCCGGAGCTCGAGTGGCTCTGCGCCCTGATCACCGAGCGGGTGCTGCCCGCGCTGCCGGAGCGCGCGCCGTGAGCGCGACGCGGGCAATGATCCTGGCCGCCGGCCGCGGCGAGCGGCTGCGCCCGCTGACGGACACCGTGCCGAAACCCCTGGTGGAAGTCGGCGGCGAGACGCTGATCGAGCGCCACATCCGCGCGCTGGCCCGGGCCGGGGTCACGGAGATCGTGATCAACCTGGCCTGGCTCGGCGGGCAGATCGTCGACCGGCTGGGGCAGGGCAGCCGCTACGGCGTCACCCTCGTCTACAGCCCGGAGGGCGAGACGGCGCTGGATACCGGCGGCGGCATCCGGCGGGCGCTGCCGCTGCTGGGCGCCGAGCCGTTCTGGGTGGTGAACGCCGATATCCATACGGACTACGACTTCGCCCGCCTGCCGCCGCTGGACGACGCCATGGCCTGGCTGGTGCTGGTGCCGAATCCGGAGCACAACGCCCGGGGTGACTTTTCCCTGCAGGACGGCCTGGTGGGCAGTGGCGACGGCCGGCGCCATACCTACTCGGGCATCGGCCACTATCGTCCGGAGTTCTTCGCCGGTGTGGAGGAGGGCATCTTCCCGCTCGCGCCGCTCATCCGCGAACATGCGGCTGCCGGCCGGGTCCGCGGCGAGCTCTATACCGGCGCCTGGCACGATCCCGGCACGCCGGCCCGCCTGGCCGAGCTGCGCCGGCGGTTGACACGCCGGGACGCGCCGGGACGCGCCAGCACGCACAAGGACGCATGAGGGCGCGCGAGGGCGCGCGAGGAGGGTGCGCGAGGGGCGCCGGGCGGCCGCTACGCCGCGGCCGGCGGCCCGAAGCCCAGCTCCTCGCAGAGCGGCGCGAGCAGCAGGTCCGCCACCCGGTCGAGGTCGGCCGGTCCGCCCAGGCGGGCCAGGTCGGTCATCTCGAGGCCCTGGTAGCCGCAGGGGTTGATGCGGGAGAAAGGCTCCAGGTCCATAGCCACGTTCAGGGCCATGCCGTGGTAGCTGGCGCCGCGGCGGATACGCAGGCCGATACTCGCCAGCTTGCGCCCGTCCACGTACACGCCGGGCGCGTCGCGTCGGCCCGCCGCCTCGATCCCGAACGGCGCCACCATCCTGATGACTGCCGTCTCCAGCGCGCAGACCAGCCGGCGCACGCCGATACCCGCGCGGCGGATATCGACCAACGGGTAGATCATGAGCTGGCCGGGGCCGTGATAGGTGACCTGGCCGCCGCGGTCGATGTGCACCACCGGGATGTCGCCCGGCGCGAGCACGTGCTCGCGGCTGCCGGCCAGCCCCAGCGTGAAGACGGGCGGGTGCTCGGTGAGCCAGATCTCGTCGCCCGTGTCGGCGTCGCGCTCGTCGGTGTGCCGCTGCATGGCCTGCCAGAGGGGCTCGTAGTCGCGCCGGCCCAGCCGGCGCACGGTAAGCGTGCGGCCGCCGTCGCGGGCGATGACGGGTTGGGCCGTCACAGGACCACCAGCACCCGCTCGTGATCGCTCAGCCGCCGGTACAGGGAATCCAGCTGCTCGCGGCTTTCCGCCCGCACGGTGACCGTGACCGAGAGGAAACGGCCGTTGCGGCTCGGCTGGGTGCTCACCGCGCCGTCGGGCAGCGGCCCGACCTCCGCCTCGACGATGGCCACGGCCTCGCTGCGGAAGTCGTCTTCCTCATCCCTGCCCATGATCTTGATGGGGAAATCGCAGGGGAACTCGAGCAGGCTGTCCTCATGCATGGCTGTCGGCTCTCTGCCCGTGATGTGCCTCCTGGTAGCCGCGGAACAGGCGCCGCCACAGCGGGCCCGGAGCGCCCGTGCCGATGGTGGTGTCATCGACACGGCCCACGGGAACGAGTTCCCGGCTGCTGGCGAGCATGATGACCTCGTCGGCCTCCAGCAGCTCCTCCACCGTGAAACGCCGTCGCGCGCGCGCGATGCCCTCGGCCTCTGCGACGGCCCAGGCGAGCTGCAGCGTGACGCTGGGCAGCACCGAGGGGTCCGGCGGCGGCGCCAGCAGGGTGCCGCCGGTGACGATGACTATCGTGCTGGCAGCGCCTTCGGTAATCCAGCCGTCCCGGTGCAGGATGGCCTCCACCGCGCCGCGTTCCGCGGCGTCCTGGCGCGCGAGCACGTTGGCCAGCAGCGAAGTGGACTTGATGTCGCAGCGGGCCCAGCGCTGATCCGGCGCCAGCGCAGCGTTCACCCCGGCGGGATAATCGGCCTCCCGGGCCGGCCGCCAGTGCATCGCCATGGCCAGCACCGTCGGTTCCGTGTCCGCCGGGAAGCGGTGATCCCGGCCCGCATCCGCGCCGCGGCTCACCTGCAGATACAGGAACATGTCGCCGCCGCCGTTGGCCTCCACCAGACGGGCGAACAGGCGCCGCCAGCCGGGTTCGTCGGCCGGGTTGCGGATGCCGACGGCGTCCAGGCTGCGGTCCAGGCGCGCCAGGTGCTCGGACTCGCCGACCACGCGCCCGCCGCACACCGGCATGGCCTCGTAGACCGCGTCGCCGAACAGAAAGCCCCGGTCCAGCGGCGAGATCCGCGCCTGCCCGGCCGGGACGATGTCGCCGTCGAGCCAGACATTGGGCAGTATTTCAGCCATCGTCCACATCCGCGCCCGCCGGGCGCGTCCTCATTCGAACCAGAGCATGACCTCGTCGCTGAGGCGTTGCCAGAACGTGCCTTCCGCGACGGGGGCGAGAGCGGCCAGCGGCATCGCGGCCAGCAGCTGATCGTCCAGCTCGATGCGCAGCTCGCCGAGCGTCTCGCCCTCGGCCACCGGCGCGATCACGGTCGCCGGCATCTCCACCAGCGGCTGCAGCCGGTCGTAAGTGCCACGCGGTATGGTGACGAACAGATCGCGGGCAACACCGAGCTGTGCGGCCTCGACGGCGCCTTTCCACACCTTCGCCGTCTCCACGACGTCGCCCGCGGCGAACAGCCGGTGGGTCTCGAAGAAGCGGAAGCCGTAGTTGAGCAGGGCCTGGCTCGCATCGGTGCGCACCCGCGAACTCGGCGAGCCCATCACCACCGAGATCAGCCGCATGTCGTCCCGTACGGCGGAGGCCACGAGGCAGTAGCCGGCGGCGTCCGTGTGGCCGGTCTTGAAGCCGTCCACGGTCGGGTCGCGCCAGAGCAGCCGGTTGCGGTTGCGCTGGGTGATCTCGTTATAGGTGAACTCGCGCACGGAATACCAGCGGTAGTACTCGGGGAAGTCGTTGATGAGGGCGCGGGCCAGCGTGGCCATGTCGCGCGCTGTCGTGTAATGGTTCTCGCCGGGCAGACCGGTGGTGTTCTCGAAGTGGCTGCCAAGCATGCCCAGCTCCTGGGCGTAGCGGTTCATCATCTCGGCGAACACTTCCTCGGAGCCGGCGATGTGCTCGGCGAGGGCCACACTCGCGTCGTTGCCGGACTGCACGATCATGCCCATCAGCAGGTCCTGGACGCTCACCCGGGAGTTGATCTCGATGAACATGCGGGAGCCGGGCGTGCGATAGGCCTTGCGGCTCACCGTCGCCTCCTCCTCGAGTGTGATGAGGTCGTCGCGCAGCGCATGGAACACCACGTAGGCGGTCATGAGCTTGGTCAGGCTCGCCGGCGCCACCCGCTTGCCCGCCTCCCGGTCCGCCAGCACCGTGCCGCTGTCCGCGTCGACCAGTACGTAGCTCGCCGCGTTCAGCTGCGGCGGGGCCGGTATCGGGATGTCCGGGAGCGCCGCCGCGCCCGGCAGCGGCGCGACCAGCCACAGGACCGGGACGAGGATCGACAAGAGGAGGTTGGCGCACAGGCGTCTGCGCGCCGTCGGGGGCTGTATGAAGCTCATGGCACAGTCTATTCGATAATCATGTGGACGCTGTCGATGCCGAGGGAAGCGAGCCTGGCGACGGTGGCGTCATAGGCTTCCACCGAAGGGATCGGCCCCACCCGCACCCGGTAAAGCCGGCGCTCTTCGGTCGTGTCCTCGAAGATGAATGCATCGGGAAAGTCGTTGGCCAGCAGTCTGCCGTGCATGCGCTCGGCATTCTCCCGCTGGCTGAAGGCGCCGACCTGCGCATATAGTACCGGCGCATCGCCCGTCTGTCCCGCCGCGGGCGCGAGGGCGGCGCCGTCGTCGGGCGGCAGGCTCTCGGCCGGCGGCGCGGCCGGGGCGGCTGCGGTCATGATGTCGCCGGTGGCCGCACCGTCGAAGGTGATCGCGCGGACCTCCACCAGTCCGGTCCCGTCGCGCACGATATCGAGCTCCTGTGCCGCGGCGTAGGAGAGATCGATGATGCGGTTGGCGACGAACGGGCCCCGGTCGTTGACCCGCACCAGGATGGTCCGGCGGTTGCGCAGGTTCGTCACCTCCACCCAGGTGGGCAGCGGCAGCGTCTTGTGGGCGGCCGTGAGCGCGTGCATGTCGTAGGGCTCGCCGGAGGAGGTGCGCCGGCCGTGGAACTTGGTGCCGTACCAGGAGGCGACGCCGCGCTCCCGGTAGCCGTCGGCGGTGGGCAGTACGTGGTAGCGCTTGCCGAACACCTCGTAGGAATCCGGGTTGCCGTAGCGGCTCTTCGGCTCGGGCGCCGGTATGGCCGGCGGCACGCGGACGTCGGCCCGCGCCGCGGGCGGCGGTCCGTCCTGCGGCGGGCCGTCCTGGCGGGGCCCGGTGCCGGCGCAGGCGGCCAGCGCCAGGGCCGCCGCCGTCACGGCAGCCGTCCTGAGCTCGGGCCTGAGCTCAGGCCTGGTCATCGCCGGCTCCTTCCGCAACGGCCAGCGCGATCTCGCGGCCGAGCTGCCACACCGCCAGTGCGTACATGGCGCTGCGGTTGTAGCGAGTGATCACGTGGAAGTTGTGGAAGCCCACCCAGAGCTGGTCGCCGTCCTCGCCTTCCATCCGCAGCAGGCGCGCGGCCGCCTCGCCGGGCAGCTCCGTCGAGAAGACGATGCCGTCTGCGCTCAGCGCGGCCACCGTGGCGTCCGTGTCCAGGCCCTTGTCGCCGGCGGGCTCGCCGGACCAGGCCGAACCGGTGGTGGCCCGGGTAAAGACCGGTTCCCCGGCACGCCAGCCGTGGGCCTCGAGATAGTTGGCGACGCTGCCGAACACGTCGCTCCAGTCCGTCCAGAGGTCGCGCAGCCCGTCCGCGCTCGCATCCACGGCATAGGCCCGGTAGCTGGACGGCATGAACTGGGGCGCGCCCATGGCGCCTGCATAGGAGCCCAGCGCGGTATCGATATCGACCCGTTCCTCGCGGGCGAGCAGCAGGAACTGCTCGAGTTCCCTGCGGAAGAACGGGCTGCGTGGCGGATAGTCGAAGGCCAGCGTCGCCAGCGCGTCCAGCACCCGGTAGCGCCCGGTGATGCGGCCGAAGTAGGTCTCGACGCCGATGATGGCGACGATGACCTCCGGGTCCACGCCGGTCTCGCGGCCGATGCGCTCGATCTCTTCGGCATGCTCGCGCCAGAAAGCGGCGCCGGCCTCGACGCGCTCCGGGGTCAGGAAGATGGCACGGTACTCGTGCCAGGGCTTCACCTTCTCCGCCGGCCGGCTGATGGCATCCAGGATGGGTTGCTGGGTCTCGGCGGCGTCCAGGATGCGCTCGATCTCTGCCCGGTCGAAGCCGTGGCGCTCGGCCACTTCGTCGATGAACGTGGCCACATCGGCGCGGGAGGTGTCCAGCGCCCGGGCCGGGGAGGCCGCCAGGCCGGCGAGGGCCGCCCCGGCGCAGAGCAGGCAGAAAGAGCGTATCAGCGGGCGCATGTCCTGTCCGGCGTTTCCTGGCAGTGTCTGTACATCTGTCGTGGACCTACCGAGGCAGGAGTTTGCGGTGGGTGTGGATGGACATGAGGATACCGAAACCCGCCATGAGCGTCACCATGGAGGTGCCGCCGAAGCTGACCAGCGGCAGCGGCACGCCGACCACCGGGATGAGGCCGCAAACCATGGCCGTATTCACGAACACGTAGACGAAGAAGGTCAGGCTGATGCTGCCGGCCAGCAGCCGGGAGTAGGTGTCCTGGGCATTGGCGGCAATGTACAGGCCGCGGGCCACCACGAACAGGTACATCGTCAGCAGCGCCAGCACCCCCAGCAGCCCGAATTCCTCGGACAGCACCGCGAAGATGAAATCGGTGTCCTTCTCCGGCAGGAACTCGAGCTGGGCCTGGCTGCCGTTGGTCCAGCCCTTGCCGAACAGCCCGCCGGAGCCGATGGCGATCTTCGACTGGATGATGTTGTAGCCCGCGCCGAGCGGGTCGCTCTGCGGATCGAGCAGGGTCAGGACCCGCTGGCGCTGATAGTCGTGCATGAAGTGCCACAGCACCGGCAGGGTGGCGACGGCGAGCGCGCCCAGCGCCAGGATGTGCGCGAACGACATGCCGGCCAGCAGCACCACCAGCACGCCTGCCGCCACGATCAGCAGCGCGGTGCCGAGATCGGGCTGAACGGCGATCATCAGCGCGGGCAGGACGATCATGGCACCGATCACGACGAGATGGCCGAGCCGCGGCGGCAGCGGCCGGTCGTGCAGGAAGGCCGCCACCATCATCGGCACCGCCAGTTTCATGATCTCCGACGGCTGGAAGCGCACGCCGATGTCCAGCCAGCGCTGCGCGCCCTGGCCCACCTCGCCCAGGATCAGCACCAGCGCCAGCAGGGTGAGTCCGGCCAGATAGCCCCAGGGCGTCCAGCGCCGCAGCAGCGCCGGCGAGAGCTGGGCCACGATCACCAGCGCCAGCAGGGCGAGGCCGAGGCGTATCACCTGGCGCAGCAGCAGGTCCGGGTTCTGTCCCACGGCGCTGTAGAGCACGAACAGGCCGAACCCGCAGATCACGCCGAGCCCGGCGAGCAGGGGGCCGTCCAGGTGCAGATTGGCAAGAATCTGGCCGATGCCGCCGAGAGGCCGGCGCTCCGCAAAGCGGGTGTTCTCGCGGAATAGCGTACCCATCGGTCAGTCCTCCGCCGGCGCGTTGCTCGCCATTGGCGTCTCGGTCAGCGGCTCGGTCAGCGCCTCGGCCGGCGGGGCGGGCTGCCGGCCGCGGGCCGCGGCCTCCCCGCGCTCGTCCAGCAGCCACTTGTCCATCACGGCGCGGGCGATCGGCGCGGCCACGCGGCTGCCGCTGGAGCCGTTCTCCACGATGACCGATACGGCGATGCGGGGATCCTCGAGCGGGGCGAACGCGATGAAGAGAGCATGGTCGCGCAGCCGCTCGTCGATCTCGTCTTCGTTGTACTCCTCGTCCTGGCCCACGCTGAACACCTGGGCCGTGCCGCTCTTGCCGGCCATGGCGTAGGGCGCATCCATCCCCACCGCCCGCGCCGTGCCGTTCTCGCCCTGGAGCACGTCGCGCATGGCGTTGATGACCACCTCCCAGTGCAGCGGGTCGCGCACGCCCACCGGCGGCAGCGGCTCGGATTCGACGGGATGGAATTCGCCGTCCAGCGGGTGTTCCCAGCCCAGCGCCAGGTGCGGCCGGCGGCGCTCGCCGCGGGTTCCCACGGCTGCGGTGGCCACGGCGAGCTGCAGCGGCGTCGTGAGCATGTAGCCCTGGCCGATGGAGGCGATGACCGTCTCGCCCGGGAACCAGACCTGGTTGGCGCGGCTGGAGAATTTCTCCCGCTTCCAGGCCCGGGACGGCACGACGCCGGCGGTCTCGCCGGCGATGTCGATGCCCGTGCGGCTGCCCAGGCCGAAGCGGGTGAGATAGTCGTGCATGGTGTCGATGCCGAGCTCGGTGGACATTTCATAGAAGTACACGTCGCAGGACTCGGTGATGGCGTCGTGCAGGTTGACCAGTCCGTGCGTCTTCCAGTCGCGATAGCGGTGGGTGCTGCCGGGCAGCGAGAAATGGCCTGGGCAGCGCAGGCTGTGGTCCAGGTCGGAGACGCTCTCCTCCAGGGCGGCGAAGCCGAGCATCGGCTTGATGGTGGAGCCCGGCGGGTAGCGGCCGCGGATCGCGCGGTTGAACAGCGGCTGGTCCGGGTGGGCGCTCAGGGCGCGGAACTCGGCGGGCTTCAGGCCCGCGGCGAAAGCGTTGGGGTCGAAGCCGGGCGTGCTCACCAGCGCCAGCACCTCGCCGTTGCGGGGGTCAAGGGCCACCACCGCGCCGCGCCGGCCGGCCATGGCCTCCTCGGCGAGCAGCTGCAGCTCGATGTCCAGGCTGAGGTAGACGTTGGCGCCCGGCCGGGGCTGCTCGCCGGGCACCTGGCCGAGCATGCGGCCGCGCGCGTTGGCGATCACCTGCCGGTGGCCGACGTCGCCGTGCAGCAACTCCTCGAAGCGCTGCTCGATGCCGGTCTTGCCGTACTGGGTGGTGCCCGCGTAGGCGGCCGGGTCTTCCAGCCGTTCCAGCTCCTCCTTGCTCAACCCGCCGACGTAACCGACGGCATGCACCGCGGCGCTGTCGAAGGGGTAGTGGCGCATCAGCCGTGCGCGGATGTCGACGCCCGGGAAGCGCGGGCGCGCGATGGCGAAATGCGCCAGCTCCTGTTCCTCCAGGCGGTAGCGCAGCGGGATGGGCGTGAAGCGCTGGTTCGCGGCCAGCAGCGTGTGGATGCGGGGCAGATCCTCCTCGGCGAGCAGTCCCTCGCGGATCAGCCCGGCCAGGGTCGCATCGACGTCGACCACCTGCTCGGGCACGAGCTCGAGCTGATAGGTGGGCACGTTCTCGGCCAGGATGACGCCCCGGCGGTCGTAGATCAGCCCGCGGGTGGGCGGCACGGGTTCGATGCGGATGCGATTGCCCTGGGAGAGATCCGCGAAATGTTCGTGCTCGATCACCTGCAGCTGGACCAGGCGTCCGACCACGAGCCCGATCAGGCCGAGCGCGACCAGCACCGCGAGGATCACGCGGTTCAGGAACATCCGCTGCTCGGCACCCGAGTCCTTGATGGGAGCGCGTCTGCGCATCGTCTACCTCGTCGCCGTCATCTGCTGGCGCACGCCGTTGAAGAACAGCATCAGCGGCGGCCACAGCAGTGCGCCGGTGATGACGGAGCCCCAATAGTCCATGAGATCCGTTGCGACGCCCGCGGTTCCGTTGATCCAGAACAGGATGAACTGGTACAGCGCGAGCAGCGCCATCACCGTGGCCGAGAGCTGCCAGATGGGGAATACCCGCAGGCGCAGGTGGAAGCGCAGCGGGAAATAGATCATCACACTCAGCGCCAGCGCGTGCTGACCGAGCAGCGTGCCCTGGGCCACGTCGAGCAGCAGGCCGCTCAGCCAGGCGGTCAGCAGGCCGAATACGCGCGGGAACGCGAGCGCCCAGTAGATCAGCGTCAGCGCCACCCAGTCCGGACGGAACGGTTCGGCGAGTTCCGGCAGCGGCATGATGGAGAGCAGCAGCGCCGCCAGCAGGCAGAACCACACCGGCCAGCGCTCCACGGCCACGGCATCACTCATCGGCCGTCTCCGCTCCGGTCGCCGCTTCGCTCGCAGGGTCCGCTGCGGCCGCCGAGTCGTCGTCGGAGCCGTCCGCCTGCGGCTCCGGCTCGCCCGGCCAGATCAGCAGCACCTCGCGCACCTGGTTCAGCGCGGTGGCCGGCCGGGCGCGGATGGTGGCGAAGGACTCGGCAGGGTTCGGCGTGACCTCGCCGACTTCGCCCACGGGGTAGCCCGCCGGGAAGGCGCCGCCGAGCCCGGAGGTGACCAGCAGGTCGCCAGGCCGGATGTCGGCGTTGTTCGGCAGAAAGGGCAGGTCGAGACGGTCGTATTCGCCCGTGCCGACGGCGATGGTGCGCAGCCCGTTCCGGTTCACTTCCACCGGCAGCGCGTGGTCCGGGTCGCTGATCAGCATGGCCTCGGAGCTGAACGGTCCGACGTGCATGATCTGGCCCACGACGCCGGTGGCGTCGATGATGGCCTGGCCCTCGTAGGCACCGTGCCGGCGGCCCTTGTCGATGACGATGTCGTGGCGGTAGGGGTTGGCGTCGACGGCCATGATCTCGGCCACCCGCACCCGGTCGCCCACCCGGGTGGTGGTCTGCAACATCAGGCGCAGCCGGGCGTTCTCGGATTCGAGCGCCGCCATCTGCTGCAGCTTGGCGCGGATGGCCAGACGTTCGGCCTTAAGCCGGTTGTTCTCCCGCTGCAGGTCGCTGCGGCTGATACCGCTCTCCCTGGCCCATCCGAAAGCCTCGGCGGGCAGCGCGACGATGACCTGCAGCGGATAGATGGCGGTGGCAATCGCCCGGCGCACGGCATCCAGGTGATTCTCCCGGTGGTCGACCACCATTGCGATGACGCTCAGCAGCACGAGCGCCAGCGTACGGGCGCCGAGCGAGCGCATCGGAGCCGTTCTTCGCTGGGTGTCAGACTGCGCTGTCGCCATGCCCCTGAATGATAAGCATGATATGGATGATAAAAGGGCCCGAAAGCGCCTGCCGGCCTCCCGTGCCGCCGGGCTCCGGCGCCCGGGTCGCCGGCCGTGCAGGGCTGTTCACTGGGCGGCGACGGTGGATGCGGCCGCCGCACTCACCGACGGCTCAGTCCAGGCCGAAGACGGCCGGTCCGTGCTCGTCCATGAGCTCGAGCACCCGGCCCCCGCCGCGTGCCACGCAGGTCAGCGGATCGTCGGCGATGACCACCGGCAGCCCGGTCTCCTCCATGAGGAGCTTGTCCAGGTCTTTCAGCATGGCGCCGCCGCCGGTCAGCACGATGCCCCGCTCGGCCACGTCGGCCCCGAGTTCCGGCGGGGTCTGCTCCAGCGCCTCTTTCACGGCCCCGACGATGCCCTGCAGGGGCTCCTGCAGCGCCTCCAGGATCTCGTTGCTGTTCAGCGTGAAGCTCCGCGGCACGCCCTCGGACAGGTTACGGCCCTTCACCGAGATCTCCTTGACTTCCTGGCCGGGATAGGCCGAGCCGATCTCGTGCTTGATGCGCTCGGCGGTGGCCTCGCCGATCAGGATGCCATAGTTGCGGCGCACGTAATTGGTGATGGCCTCGTCGAAGCGATCGCCGCCCACCCGCACGGAGGAGGCGTAGACGATACCGTTCAGGGAGATCACGGCTACCTCGGAAGTGCCGCCGCCGATGTCGAGCACCATGGAGCCGCGGGCCTCGTGCACCGGCATGCCGGCGCCGATGGCGGCCGCCATCGGTTCCTCGATGAGATAGACTTTGCGGGCGCCGGCGCCTTCGGCGGACTCGCGGATGGCGCGGCGCTCCACCTGGGTGGAGCCGTAGGGCACGCACACCAGCACCCGGGGGCTGGGGGCGAAGAAGCGGTTGCCGTGCGCCTTCTTTATGAAGTGCTGCAACATCTTCTCGGTCACTGTGAAATCGGCGATGACGCCGTCTTTCAGCGGACGGATTGCGGTGATGTTGCCGGGCGTGCGCCCCAGCATACTCTTGGCTTCGGTACCGACGGCCTCCACGCTCCGGCCGCCGCGGCCGGACTCTTCCCGAATGGCAACTACCGACGGCTCGTTGAGCACGATGCCATGCCCGCGGAGGTATATCAGTGTGTTCGCTGTCCCGAGATCGATGGAAAGGTCGTTGGAGAAATAACCCAGAAGACTCTTCAGCATTGTCGGGCAAAATCCCGCGGATCAAGGCAAAAAGCTACTCTAGCAACGGGGACGACATTGGGCAAGACGGCGTGTATCATTTCGTGTTTGGCACTGCGGTGGCATGTGCCGACCCTTTCGACGACCATACTCGGACGATACACGCGTCACAGACCGGAGCCTTGCGGTGTCCCTGACCAGACAGCAAGTGGAACATATCGCGACTCTCGCGCGACTGGAGTTCGACGAGGCGGAAATCCCCGATTTCGTCGACAAGCTGGGCAGCATCGTCGATTTCGTGGACCAATTGCAACAGGCGGACACGCATTCGGTGGAACCGATGGCCCACCCCCTGGACCAGGTTCAGCGGCTGCGTCCGGACGAAGTGACGGAGCGAGTCGACCGGGACGAGTACCAGAAGAACGCGCCGGCGGTCGCCGACGGCATGTATCTGGTGCCAAAAGTCATCGAATAAGGGTCATCGAACAAGGGTCATCAAACAAGGGCCGTCGAAGTCGAATAAGGGTCACAGGAAGCGTCACTGAATAATTGCCGCCGAACGGGACGGCGGCCGCGGGCCCTGCCCGGCACTCCCCGGCCGCGATCCAATCAGCCCGTTCAGACTGTCCGGAAGCATCATCGTCAAACCACTGCCGAGTCACGACCATGCATGAGCTGTCACTCGCCGCGATAAGGCGCGCTCTCGAAGCGGGCGAGTTCACCGCCGTGGAACTCGTCGAAGCGCTGCTCGAGCGCATCGCCGCCCACGACGGGACGCTGAACAGTTTCATCACCGTGACGGGCGACGACGCCCTGGCCGCAGCCGCCGAGTCCGACCGCCGCCGCGGGGCCGGCGAGGCGCGCCCCCTCGAGGGTCTGCCCGTCGCCCACAAGGACATCTTCTGCACCGCCGGCGTGCGCACCAGCTGCGGCTCGCGCATGCTCGACAACTTCGTCTCGCCTTATGACGCTACGGTGGTGGAGCGGCTGAAGGCCGCCGGCGTCATCATGCTCGGCAAGACCAACATGGACGAGTTCGCCATGGGCTCGTCCAACGAGACCAGCTGGTACGGCCCGGTCGCCAACCCCTGGGATACCGCTCGCTCGCCCGGCGGATCCTCCGGCGGTTCGGCAGCAGCGGTGGCCGCGCGGCTGGTGCCGGCGGCGACCGGCACGGACACCGGCGGCTCCATCCGCCAGCCGGCCGCGCTGACCGGCATCACGGGGCTGAAGCCCACTTACGGCCGGGTCTCGCGCTGGGGCATGATCGCCTTCGCCTCCAGCCTGGACCAGGCCGGCACATTGACCCGCAGCGCGGAGGACGCCGCGCTGCTGCTGGGCGCCATGGCCGGATTCGACCCGCGGGATTCCACTTCCGTGGACGAGCCGGTGCCGGACTACGTGGCCGGGCTGGATCAGCCGCTGGAAGGCCTCACTATCGGCCTTGCGCGCCAGTTCTTCGACGAGGGCCTGGAGGCCGCCAACGAGGCGGCGCTGCGCGCGGCCATCGGTGAGCTGGAAGGCCTCGGGGCGAGCGTCCGGGAGATCGACCTGCCGAATATCGGCCTGTCGGTGCCCACCTATTACGTGGTGGCGCCGGCCGAATGTTCCTCGAACCTGTCGCGCTTCGACGGCGTGCGCTTCGGCTACCGCGCGGAAGACCCGAAGGACCTCCTCGACCTGTACTGCCGCAGCCGGGCGGAAGGGTTTGGCGCGGAGGTGAAGCGCCGCATCATGACCGGCACCTATGTCCTCTCCGCCGGCTATTACGATGCCTATTACCTGAAGGCCCAGAAGGTGCGGCAACTCATCAGCGAGGACTTCCGCCGCGCTTTCGCCGACGTGGACCTGATTGCCGGGCCGACCACGCCGACGCCGGCGTTCGAGCTGGGCGCGAAGACGGACGACCCCATCACCATGTACCTGAACGACATCTACACCATCGGCGCGAACCTGGCGGGGCTGCCCTGCCTGTCGGTTCCCTGCGGTTTCTCGGGCGGGCTGCCGGTGGGCCTGCAGCTGATCGGGCCGGCGTTCGGCGAGGAGCGACTGCTCGCCTGCGCTCATCAGTACCAGCGCGCCACCGACTGGCACCGTCGCGCGCCGGCGCACTACGAGTGAGGAGGAGGCGGCCATGAGCTGGGAGACGGTCATCGGCCTGGAGGTCCACGCGCAGCTCGCGACTGAAAGCAAGATCTTCTCCGGCGCGCCCACGCGCTACGGCGCGGCGCCGAACACCCAGGCCTGCCTGGTGGATCTGGGCTATCCGGGCGTGCTGCCGGTGCTGAACCGGGGCGCGGTCGTGATGGCCGTGAAGTTCGGCCTGGCCGTCGGCGCCGCCATCGCGCCGCGCAGCGTCTTCGCCCGCAAGAACTACTTCTATCCGGACCTCCCGAAGGGCTACCAGATCAGCCAGTACGAGCTGCCCATCGTCACCGGCGGCTCGCTGGAGATCGTCACGGAAGATGGCGAGGTGCGCCGCATCGGCCTCACCCGGGCGCATCTCGAGGAGGACGCCGGCAAATCGGTGCACGAGGGTTTCGAGCGCCTCACCGGCATCGACCTGAACCGCGCGGGCACGCCGCTGCTCGAGATCGTCTCCGAGCCGGAACTGCGCTCGGCGAAGGAGGCCGCGGCCTACATGAAGGCCATGCATACGCTGGTGCGCTATCTCGGCATCTGCGACGGCAACATGCAGGAAGGCTCGTTCCGCTGCGATGCCAACGTCTCGGTGCGCCGGACCGGGGACGAGAAGCTCGGCACGCGCACCGAGCTGAAGAACCTGAACTCGTTCCGTTTCCTCGAACGCGCCATCAACTTCGAGGTGGAGCGCCAGATCGAGGTGCTGGAGGACGGCGGTGCGGTGGTACAGGAGACCCGCCTGTACGATGCGCAGCGCGACGAGACCCGGCCGATGCGCACCAAGGAAGAAGCGAACGACTACCGCTATTTCCCGGACCCGGACCTGCTGCCGGTGCAGATCGACCGGACGCTCATCGAAACGGTGCGCAAGACCCTGCCCGAGCTGCCCGACGCCAAGCGCCGGCGGCTGGGCGAGCAGTACAGCGTCAAGCCGGACGACGCCGTGGTGCTGGCCGGCGCCCCGGCGCTGGCGGATTACTTCGAGGCGGTGGCGGCGGCCAGCGGCAGCGACGGCCAGACCGTGGCCAACTGGGTGCTCGGCGAACTCTCCGCGGCGCTGAACCGGGACGGCCTGGACATTGCCGAGAGCCGGATCGGTCCCGCAGGTCTGGCGCAATTACTGGACCGCATCGCGGACGGCACCCTGTCCGGCAAGCTCGCCAAGCAGGTCTTCGAGGCCATGTGGGCGGGCGAGGGCGATGCGGATGCGGTCATCGAGGCCAAAGGACTGAAACAGATCACCGACAGCGGCGAGATCCAGCGCATCGTCGAAGACGTGCTGGCCGCCAACCCGGAGCAGGTGGAGCAATTCCGGGGCGGCAAGACCAAGGTGATCGGATTCCTCGTCGGCCAGGTGATGAAGGCGACGAAGGGCAAGGCGAATCCCGGCGAGGTCAATCGCCTGCTGAAAGCCGCCCTGGATGGGGACTGACGCGCGTTGAGCCGGGACGTCCTGCAACCGTTCATGTTCGAGCACCTGCCGGTGCGCGGTGCGCTCGTGCAGCTCGCCGAGACCTGGCGGGAGCTGTCCGGTACCCAGGATTACCCGCCACCCGTAGGCCGGGTGCTCGGGGAGGCCAGCGCGGCCGCGGCGCTCATTGCCAATTCGCTGAAATTCGACGGCCAGCTCACGCTGCAACTCTCCGGCGACGGGCCGCTGGAGCTGCTCGTCGTCCAGTCCACCAACGAACTGCACCTGCGCGGCATGGCGCTGGCCCGGGACGTGGCGCCGGAGGCCGGGTTCGCGGAACTCGCACGGGGCGCCCGCTGCGCGATGACGGTGGAGTCGAGCGTGCTGGCCGACCGCTACCAGGGCATCGTCGATGCGAGCGGCGATTCGCTCGCCGGCTGCCTGGAGGGTTACTTCGAGCGCTCGGTGCAGCTGCCGACCCGCCTCTGGCTGATGGCCGACGGAGACTGCGCGGCCGGGCTTCTGCTGCAGCGGGTACCCGACGCTGCGGCGCCCCTGCCGGAGGATGACTGGCGGCGCCTGGGCTTCATGGCCGATACGCTGACGCTGGACGAGATGCGTGAGGGCATCGGCACGGAGCTGCTCGGCAAGCTGTTCGCGGAGGACGACGTGCGGGTCTTCCGCCCGCGCACCACCCGGTTCGAGTGCCGCTGTTCCATCGAGCGGGTCGAGCGCGCCCTGCGCCTGCTGGGCGAGGAGGAGGTGCGCGAGACCCTGGAGGAGCAGGGCGAGATCCGGGCCACCTGCGAATTCTGCAACCGGGAGCGCCGGCTCGACGCCATCGACGTCGAGCGTCTGTTCTCCACCGGCGGCCAGCCGGCGTCCTCGCGCGTGCACTGACGCGGCGCCGGCCAACTCAGCGCTCCGTCACCCTTTTATTCCCGTTATTTCAAATGGACCGGGACAGCGCCCGGAAGGTACGCTACACTCTCCGGCCATAGAGATAAAGATATCTTTATATATTGAATCTTTAGATGCCTGAACGTTGGAGTCGATCTTGGCGGAACCTCTCGAGGAAACCCTGCGAGCGCTGAAGGCGGTGGCCGAGCCAACCCGCCTGCGCCTGCTGGTGCTGTGCCACCGGGGCGAGAGCAGCGTCTCCGAACTGGTGCGCGTGCTCGGTCAGAGCCAGCCGCGCATCTCCCGCCATCTGAAGCTGCTTTGCGACGCGGGTCTGCTCGAACGTTTCCGGGACGGCCACTGGATCTACTACCGCACCCCCGCCACCGGCCCGGGGGCCGTGCGCGTGCGCAAGCTGCTGGAACTGGTGCCGGCCGAGGCGCCGGAACTCGCCCGGGACGCCGAGTTCGCGGAAACCGCGCGGCGCGCGGCCGTCGAGCCGGAAGCCGCGCCGCTGACCGAGGCGGAGCGCGGGCTGCACCGGGCGGTGCTGGATACGGTGCTAACGGCGCCGGTGGGTCGTCTGCTGGATATCGGGACCGGCAGCGCGCGCATGCTGAAACTGCTCGGCCGTCGCGCCAGCCGGGCGGTGGGCGTCGATATCGACGGCGACCAGCGCCGTCAGGCGCGCGCCGAGCTCGCCGTCGCCGGCCTCGGCAATTGCACCATCCGCGCCGGCGATGCGCACCGGCTGGACTTCGCCGACGATGCGTTCGACACCGTCATCCTGGACGAGGTGCTGGGCCATTCGAGCACGCCGGAGCAGGCGGTGGCCGAGGCCGCGCGGGTGCTGGCGCCCGGCGGGCGGCTGCTCCTGATCGAGCCGCTCGTGGGGCGCTCGGCCGAAGAGAAGGCCGGAGCCGCCGCCGCCGAGGCCCGGGCACGCTGGATCGCCGGGCTGGCCGGCGAGGCCGGACTCGCCCTGGGCCGGCCGCGCCCGGTGCCGGCGCGGCAGCCGGCCTGGCTGGTCTCCGTGGCAACGCCGGCACAACGGCAGGCCGCCTGAAGGACCGAGAACTGAAGGATCCGGAACAGAAGGATCCAGACCTGAGGATCAATGGAATCATGGCAATGACCCAGACACAGATAACAGCCGGGCCCGCCGCCGGAGCGAGCGTCCCGGACGTCGCGGTCTCCTTCGAGTTCTTTCCGCCCGGCAGCGAGAAGATGGAGCAGACGCTGTGGCGCTCCATCGAGCGGCTCGCGCCGCTGCATCCCCGGTTCGTCTCCGTCACCTACGGCGCCGACGGCTCCACCCGCGAGCGCACCCATGGCATCGTCAGCCGCATCCTGCGCGAGACCGACCTGACCGCGGCGCCGCACCTCACCTGCGTCGGCGCCAGCCGGGGCGAGATCGACGACATCGCCCGCCGGTACTGGGACACCGGCGTGCGCCACATCGTGGCGCTCAGGGGCGACCCGCCGAAGGACAGTGACGGCTACACGCCCCACCCGGAGGGCTACGCCTACGCAGCCGACCTGGTGGCGGGCCTGAAGCGGGTGGCCGACTTCGACGTCTCCGTGGCGGCCTATCCCGAGGTGCATCCGGAGGCGCCGTCCGCCGCCTTCGACCTGGACAACCTGAAGCGAAAACTGGACGCCGGCGCCAGCCGGGCCATCACCCAGTTCTTCTTCGACATCGAGGACTTCCTGCGCTTCCGCGACCGCTGCGCGGCTGCACGCGTCGCCGCGCCGATCGTTCCCGGTATCCTGCCGATCACCCGCTTCCCCCAGCTGCAACGCTTCGCCGAGGGCTGCGGGGCGAGCGTGCCCGACTGGCTGGTGCACCGCTTCGACGGTCTGGACGACGACGCCGAGACGCGCCAGCTCATCGCCGCCAGCGTGGCCATCGAGCAGGCCCGCGAACTCGAGCGCTACGGCGTGCGCGAATTCCACTTCTATACCCTGAACCGCTCCGAGCTGACCTACGCCATCTGCCATGCGCTGGGCGTGCGTCCGCAGCGCGCGACGGCGGCCTGACCATGAGCAGCACCCGATTCGAACGCCTGGAGGCGCTGCTCGCCGAGCGCATCGTGTTCCTGGACGGTGCCATGGGCACCATGATCCAGAGTCATTCCCCGTCGGAGGAAGAGTATCGGGGCGAGCGTTACGCGGACTGGCCGAGCGACCTCAAGGGCAACAACGATCTGCTGACCCTGACCCGGCCGGGGCTGATCCGCCGGATCCACCGCGACTTCCTGGAGGCCGGCGCGGACGTCATCGAGACGAACACGTTCAATTCCAACGCCCCGTCCCAGGCCGATTACGGCATGGAGTCCCTGGTGCGCGAGCTGAACCTGGCCGCGGCGCGGCTGGCGCGGGACGTCGCCGGCGAGTTCGAGGCCGCCGACGGCGAGCCCCGCTTCGTCGCCGGGGTGCTCGGGCCGACCAACCGCACGGCGTCCCTGTCGCCGGACGTGAACGACCCCGGCAAGCGCAACGTCCGCTTCGGCGAACTGGTGGAGACCTATGCCGAGGCGGCCCGTGCCCTCATGGAAGGCGGCGCGGACTTCCTGATGGTGGAGACCATCTTCGATACGCTGAACGCGAAGGCCGCGCTGTACGCCATCCGCGAGATCGAGCGGGAACGGGGGAGCCGCATCCCGGTGATGATCTCCGGCACCATCACCGACGCCTCGGGCCGCACGCTGTCCGGCCAGACCACCGAGGCGTTCTGGAACTCGGTGCGCCACGCCGAACCGTTCCTCATCGGGCTCAACTGCGCACTGGGCGCCGCCGATCTGCGGCCTTATGTCGCCGAGTTGTCGCGGGTGGCCGATACCCGCGTGAGCGCCCACCCGAACGCCGGACTGCCGAACGAGTTCGGCGAGTACGACGAGACGCCCGAGGAGATGGCCGCGGTCGTGCGCGAGTTCGCGGAGTCCGGGCTGGTGAACCTGGTCGGCGGCTGCTGCGGCACCACGCCGGAGCACATCCGCCGCCTGCGCGAGGCCATCGAGCCGCTGGCGCCCCGCGTCGTGCCCGACATTCCCCGCCAGTGCCGGCTGTCCGGCCTGGAACCGCTGAACATCGGCCCGGACGATCTGTTCGTGAACGTGGGCGAGCGCACCAACGTCACCGGCTCCGCCAAATTCCGCAAGCTGATCGAGGCCGGCGATTACGCCACCGCCGTGGACGTGGCACGCCAGCAGGTGGAGAACGGCGCCCAGGTCATCGACGTCAACATGGACGAGGGCATGCTGGACTCGGAGGCGGCCATGGTGACCTTCCTCGACCTGATCGCGTCCGAGCCGGATGTGGCCCGGGTGCCGATCATGGTGGACTCGTCGAAGTTCAGCGTCATCGAGGCGGGACTGCGCTGCATCCAGGGCAAGCCGGTCGTGAACTCCATCAGCATGAAGGAGGGCGAGGCGGAGTTCGTGGAACAGGCCCGGCGGGTGCGCGATTACGGCGCCGCGGTGATTGTGATGGCCTTCGACGAAGACGGCCAGGCGGACACGGTGGAGCGCAAGCTCGAGATCTGCCGCCGCTCGCACCGGATACTGACGGAACAGGTCGGCTTCCCGGCCGAGGACATCATCTTCGACCCCAACATCTTCGCGGTGGCCACCGGCATCGAGGAGCACAACGGCTACGGCATCGCCTTCATCGAGGCCACCCGCCGCATCAAGGAGGAGCTGCCGTACGCGCTGGTCAGCGGCGGGGTCTCCAACGTCTCGTTCTCCTTCCGCGGCAACAACCCGGTGCGCGAAGCCATCCATTCGGTGTTCCTGTATCACGCCATCCGCGCCGGCATGGACATGGGCATCGTCAACGCGGGCCAGCTCGCCATCTACGAGGACCTGCCGGGCGAGCTCCGCCAGGCGGTAGAGGACGTGGTGCTGAACCGCCGCGACGATGCCACCGACCGGCTGCTGGCGATCGCTGAGAAGTACCGGGGCGACGGCAGCGGCGGCCAGAAGCGCACCACGGACCTCGGCTGGCGCGAGTGGCCGGTGGAGAAGCGTCTGGAGCACTCGCTGGTCAAGGGCATCGACGAATACGTCATCGAGGACGCGGAGGCCGCGCGGCTCGCCGCCACCCGCCCGCTGGACGTGATCGAGGGCCCGCTCATGGACGGCATGAACGTGGTCGGCGACCTGTTCGGCGAGGGCAAGATGTTCCTGCCCCAGGTGGTGAAGTCGGCCCGGGTCATGAAGAAGGCGGTGGGCCACCTGATCCCCTACATCGAGGAGGAGCAGGACGGCGAGTCGCGCACTAACGGCAAGGTGGTGCTCGCCACGGTGAAAGGCGACGTCCACGACATCGGCAAGAACATCGTGGGCGTCGTGCTCCAGTGCAACAACTTCGAGGTGATCGATCTCGGGGTCATGGTGCCGGCCGAGAAGATCCTGGAGACGGCGCGGCGGGAAGGCGCCGACATCGTCGGCCTGTCGGGCCTCATCACGCCTTCGCTGGACGAGATGGTGAACGTCGCCGGGGAGATGCAGCGCCTCGGCTTCACCGTGCCGCTGCTGATCGGCGGCGCCACCACGTCGCCGGCGCACACATCGGTGAAGATCGATCCCCGTTACGAGGGCCCGGTCATCTACGTGAAGGATGCCTCGCGCTCGGTGGGCGTGGCCCAGTCGCTGGTGGGCGAGGGGCGCGACGCTTTCGTGCAGAAGATCAAGTCCGACTGCGCGCGGCGGCGGGAGATGCATGCGGGCAAGACCCGGCAGGCGCCGGAACTGGCGCTGGCGGACGCGCGCCGGCAGCGCCACGCGATCGACTGGGGAAGCTACCGGCCGCCCGCTCCCGAAACACTCGGGGTGCGCACTCTCGAGCGCATACCGCTGGCGACCCTGGTCGACTACATCGACTGGATGCCCTTCTTCAACGCCTGGGAGTTCCGCGGCCGCTTCCCCGGCATCCTCGACGACCCGGTGGTGGGAGAGACGGCCAGCTCGCTGTACGCCGACGCCCGGGCGATGCTCCGGCGCATCATCGAGGAGGAGTGGCTGGAGTGCCGTGCGGTCATCGGCCTCTTCCCGGCGGCCGCGGTGGGCGACGATATTGCCATCTATCCGGAAGAGGGCAGCGCGGAGCCGCGGGCCACGTTCCACCACCTGCGTCAGCAGAAGAAAAAGCGCGACGACCTGCCCCAGGAGTGCCTGGCGGATTTCGTCGCCCCGGCGGACAGCGGCAGGCGCGACTACCTGGGCGCCTTCGCGGTCAGCGCAGGCTTCGGCATCGACGAACACGTGCAGCGTTTCGAAGCCGACCACGACGACTACTCCTCCATCATGCTGAAGGCGCTCGCGGACCGGCTGGCGGAGGCGGGTGCCGAGTATCTGCACGAGCGGGTGCGCAGGGAGTACTGGGGCTACGCGCCGGATGAGGCGCTGGACAACGACGCGCTGATCGCCGAGGAATATCGCGGCATCCGCCCGGCGCCGGGCTATCCCGCCTGTCCGGACCACACCGAGAAGCGTACCCTGTGGCAGGTACTGGAAGTGGAGGAGCGCATCGGCATGCGCCTGACCGAGTCCATGGCCATGCTGCCGACCGCCTCGGTGAGCGGTCTGTACTTCGCCCACCCCGAGGCGCACTACTTCACGGTGGGCAAGATCGGCCGCGACCAGGTGGCGGATTATGCGAAGCGCAAGGGCATAAGCCTCGAAGAGGCCGAGCGCTGGTTGGCGCCGTCACTCGGCTACGAGCCGGAGACGGAGGACGAGGCCGCCTGATACCCTCTGGCAAACGGAGGCGTCCTCGGCGTGCCGGAGAACTCTTCAGCCATGGAGGCCGGATATGGGTTACGGAGCGATCGGGGAGAGACTCGAGGCCGGCGACATCGTCCTTCTGGACGGCGGCACCGGCACGGAACTGCAGCGCCGCGGCGTGCGGATGGACCCGGGCGCCTGGTGCGGGCCGGCGTCGCTCGAGAGCGGCGACGTCCTCGAGCGCGTGCACCGGGATTACATCGCCGCCGGCGCCGACGTCATCACCGCCAATACCTATGCCTCCTCCCGCCTGATGCTCGAGCCGGCGGGCTACGGCGAGCGCTTCGAAGAGATCAATCGGGCCGCCGTCGGCGCCGCGCACCGCGCGCGGGAGGCGAGCGGACGCAGCGACGTGCTGATCGGCGGCTCCATCTCGCACATGGCGCCGTTCGTCGCCGGCAGCGCGCAGCCGGATACTGCCCGGTCACCGTCCGCGGCGGCCATGGCCGGAGCCTACGCGGAACTAGGCGGGTTTCTGCGTGACAGCGGTTGCGATCTCATCCTGCTGGAGATGATGTACTACCCGGAGCGCATTCGTCTCGCGGTGGAAGCCGCAACGGCGACGGGGCTCCCCGTCTGGGCCGGCTTCTCCGCCAGGAGAGCGGAGGACGGGCGGCTGCTCAGTTATGCGCCGGAGCGCGACATCCCCTTCGAGGAACTCGTCGCGGTCCTGGACGACTACGACGTGGCCGCGGCGGGCGTGATGCACACGCAGGCTCACCTGGTGGCCGACGCACTCGCCATCCTGCGCAGCCACTATGACGGTCCGCTGCTGGCCTACCCGGACTCCGGTTTTTTCCGCATGCCGGAATGGCAGTTCGAGGAGGTGATCCCGCCCGGCGAATTCCTGCGCCATGCATCGGACTGGGTCGCGGACGGGGTGCAGATCGTGGGCGGCTGCTGCGGCCTTTCGCCGGAGCACATCGACGCGCTGCGGCCGCTGCGCTACGCCCGGCCCTGACCGTCGCCGCGACGGCGTCGCTCTTTACGCAAGGCATACAACTGCCACAGCGGCACGCCCAGCAAAACGCCGAACGTCAGCAGCAATTTGCCGAGGATCATGAGTTCCCCGCCTTCCATCCGTCTGCAACACTCCCGGTATGAGCACAACGCATCCGACGACCGACTATAACCCGGCCATCCGGCACGCGCGCCTCGGCCGCGGCCAGCATCGGCTGGAGACTCAGACCTGGTTCGCGCTGCCGGTTGCGGAGGTGTTTCCGTTCTTCACCGATGTCGAGAACCTCGAGCGCATCACGCCGCCCGAACTCGGCTTCCGCATCGTGACGCCGACCCCGGTGGAGATCGAGCAGGGCACGCTGTTCGAGTATCGGCTTCGTCTGTGGGGCGTGGCGTTCGGCTGGCACAGCCGCATCTCCTTGTGGGACCCGCCGCACCGTTTCGCCGACGAGCAACTGCGCGGGCCCTATGACACCTGGTTCCACGAGCACGTCTTCGAGGCGGAGCAGGGCGGCACGCGGATGACCGACCGGGTCACCTATCGGCTGCCCGGCCACCCGCTGGCCGGGCCGTTGCTGCCGCTGGTGCGGCGCCAGCTCGAGCGGATATTCCGTTTCCGGGCGGAGTCCATCGCCCGTCTCGTGGTGCCGTCATCCGGAGATCGGCGCGAATTGTGAAACAGTGCAGAGCATCGGCCAGGCCGTCCGCGGTATACAGGACCCATGCGCCACGAACCTCGACATCGCTCTCCCGGTCTGCGACATCGCCATGGCGATTGACGGACCCGCTCAGCGCCTCTCTTCCTACGGCGACGAGCCGTCGCGCGCCCCTCTGTCCGTTCTGCTGACCGACTTCCTCCGCACCTGCTTCGGCGTGGGGCTCGGCCTCGCCGCCATCCTGCTGCCGGCCATGGTCTGGCGCGATATGGAGGCGCTGTACGCGCAGTTCGGCGCACCGGTGATTCTCGTCATGTTCGCGCCGCTGGCCATCCTCGTTCGCACCTACGGACCCAGAGACGGGAACGACTGACGACGACGTCCCGCGGCGTCTCCCGCTCGCCGCTCAGCCGGCCCGGGCCTGCCGCCCTTTCCGGGTGACGAGGTAGAGCAGAGGACCGAAAGAACCCAGGAACAGTGTCACGGCCACCCACGGCCAGGGACTGCGGCCCTCTTGTCGCGCTGTCGGTATCAGCCAGGCGAGAACCAGCACCAGTGCGACGACGAGGTCCGCGGCGAGCTGCCAGCCCGCCGGACCGTCCAGCGCATGGGCGAGGATGCCGGTATAGCCGACCCGGGACACGGCGTAGGCCGAGATCAGGCCGAACGGGACCAGCAGGGCGATGGCGAGTAGTCGGGTATGGTTCTGGCGATGGGTCTGGTGACGGTTCATTGCGCGCTCCTCGGTGGGGTTTCGCGCTATGCTCTTCGGGGGGAGTGGATGACCGCAATTACCTCGCAGGTCATTGAACCGGCCGGCCCACGGCGGGGATAGTCGCTCCCGGGGAGGGAGCTTATGCCGCCTGTTCAAGCCCGGAACTTTCCGTCGCTCTGCCGCCAGTGGCGCCGTTTCAGGAAGCTCTCGCAGCTGGATCTGGCGCTGGCCGCCGACGTCTCGCAACGCCACGTGAGCTGGCTCGAAACCGGCCGCAGCACGCCCAGCCGCGAGATGGTGCTGCGCCTCTCGGATGCCATGGAAATCCCGCTGCGCGAGCGCAACATACTGCTGCGCGCTGCCGGCTACGCGCCGGTGTACGGCGAGAGCGGGCTCGACGAGCCGGTGATGCAGCCGGTGCTCGGGGCGCTGAAGCGCATGCTGGATCATCACGAGCCGCTGCCGGCCGTGGTCGTGGACCGCGTCTGGAACGTGCGGATGCAGAACCGGGCGGCGCAGCGGCTGCTGGGCGCGGGGGGCGACCCCGGCGCCATGATCGATGAGGTCGCCGTCGACGACGCGCTGAACCTCGCACTCCTGACAGTGCATCCGCGGGGGCTCAGGCGCTTCATCGTCAACTGGGACGAGGTCATGCCGTCGTTCGTGCGCCGGCTGCGCAGCGAGGCGATGGCGACCGGCGATCCGAAAGTGCAGAATTGGTTCTCGCGCCTGCTCGAGCTGGCGGGGCCGGTGGCGGACGGGGGTCCGGTGCTGGAGAGCCTGCTGCCCGTTCTGCCCCTCGAGCTGAACATCGACGGCCTGGAGTTGAGCCTGTTCTCCGTCATGTCGACTTTCGGCACGCCCCAGGACGTCACCACCGACGAACTCCGCATCGAAGCGTTCTATCCCACGGATGCGAAGACGGCGGACTTCTTCACGAGGGTAGCCTCATGATTCGCGCAGCCATCCCGTCGATTGCCTGTCTCTCGCTTGCGCTCGTTCTGACCGCCTGTGGAGGCGGCGGGGGCGACGGTGCCACCGCCCCGATGCCGGCCGCGCCCGACCCGCCGCCCACGCTCTCGACCGGGCCGGACGACTGTGCGGCCGGGGTGGCCGGCGGTTTCGCCTGCTCGGGCGTCTCCCTGGCCGCCCGCGTGCCCATCGCCGAGATGGGGGGTGGCGCCGGCAACGACATCTGGGGCTGGTCGGACCCGCAGACCGGGGCCGAGTACGCGCTGATGGGGCTGACCAACGGCACCGCCTTCATCGACGTGACCGACCCCGCGGCGCCGGTCTTTCTCGGCCGGCTGCCGACCGCGACCTTCAACAGCACCTGGCGGGACATCAAGGTGCACGCCGGCCATGCCTTCATCGTGGCCGACGCCGCCGGCGCCCACGGCATGCAGGTGTTCGACCTCACCCGGCTGCGCGGCGTCACGGCGCCGCAGACCTTCGCCGCCGACAACGTCTACGTGGACATCGGCTCGGCGCACAACCTGGCCATCGACGAGGAGAGCGGGTTTGCCTACGCCGTCGGCGCCGAAGGCCCGGGCGGCTGCGACCACGGTCTGCACATGATCGACGTGCGCACGCCGGTCAACCCGATGTTCGCCGGTTGCCACACCGCCGTCGATACCCACGATACCCAGTGCGTGGTCTACCGCGGCCCGGACGCCGACCACGCCGGCAGCCAGGTCTGCTTCGGCTCGGCGAACCTGGACGGCCCGGATCCGGCGGCGCCGGCGGACGGCGTCGCCCGGCTGGAGATCGTCGACGTGAGCCTGAAACCCTCGCCGCTGCAGCTGTCGCTCACGCCCTATCCGGAATCGGGCTACGCTCACCAGGGCTGGCTCACCGAAGATCACCGCTACTTCCTGCTCGGCGACGAGACCGACGAGTCACGCCGCGGCGTCCCCACCCGCACCCACGTGTTCGACGTCTCGGACCTCGATGCGCCCCGCTTCCTGTTCGCCTACGAGGCGCCGACCCGCTCCATCGACCACAACCTCTACGTCCGTGGCAGCCGGGTCTACCAGGCGAACTACACGTCCGGCCTGCGGATTCTTGAGTTCGGTGACCTCGCCGCGGGAGGGCTGCAGGAGATCGCGTACTTCGATACCTATCCGGACGACGACGCTGTGGAATTCTCCGGCGCCTGGAGCGTCTACCCATGGCTGCCGTCCGGCAACGTCCTGGTCAGCGACCAGAAATACGGGCTGTTCGTGCTGACACCGGACTAGGCGTTTCCGGGCGCGGGCGCCTCCCGCCGGTGCCACCACTCCTGCAGCGAGGTGCACAGCACCGTGCCGTCGTCGCCGCGGCGGAATTTCAGGCGGAACGTGCCGTCCAGCCGGACCCGGCTGCCATCCCGCACGCGCGTGAACCACGCCTGCCAGTGGGCGAAACACTGATCGCCGGCCACGGCCCAGACCGCGTGCCGGAAAGACACCTCTTCGTGAGCGTCGGCGGCCCCTTCCTGCCAGTAGCGTCGGATGGCATCGCGGCCCTGCATCGGCGGTTCGAAGGGATCCTCGTGGTAAATCGCGTCCCCGCTGAAAAGCGCGGTAACCGCGTCCGCGTCACCGGCTTGCCACACCTCGCCGTAGCGGCTCAGCCAGGCATCTGCCTGCTCCTCGGATATGTCGGAGGTGTTGGTCATGATCATCTCCGGAAGAATATGGTGCGACCATGACAGCGATTGTGCGGATGCCTGTCAATCGGCCTTCTCGGTCACTACTCGCGTCACGGAGCGGTTAGAATGCCGCGGTCCACGCTTTTGTGGTCGCCCGGGAGAGCTCCATGAAACTCCGCTACAAGATCCTGACGGGAACCGTCGCCGTTCTCGTCGTCGCGGTGGCGGCCATCGCTTTCGTGCTCAGCCACGAGGCGCCTTGCCCGGAGACGCCACCAGGTGCGGAGTCCGGCGACGCGATGCGGGCATGGGTCTATCGATGTTACGGCACCACCGAGGTGCTCAGCCTCGAGCGGCGCGACCGACCGCTGCCCGCCGAAGACGAGCTGCTGGTCAGGGTCGCCGCCGCAGCCGTCAACCCCTACGACTGGCATTTCATGACCGGCTCGCCGTATTTCATGCGGCTCATGACCGGGCTGGGCAGGCCGAATGAAATCCGGCTCGGCGCGGATTTCTCCGGGACCGTGGTCGCGGTCGGGGCGGATGTGACGCAATTCTCCCCCGGAGACGAGGTCTTCGGCGGCGCAACCGGTTCGTTCGCGGAATATCTCACCGTCGCGGAAGATGGTCCCGTAGCGGCGAAGCCGGCGAATGTCTCCTTCGAGCAGGCGGCCGCCGTCGGCATCGCGGGCTTCACCGCCATCCAGGCGTTGCGGGATCACGCTGCGCTGGAGGCCGGCGAGGCAGTCCTGATCAACGGCGCGTCCGGTGGCGTCGGCACCTTCGCCGTGCAGATCGCCCACGCCATGGGCGCCGAGGTCACCGGCGTCTGCAGCGCAGCCAAAATGGACCTGGTGCGGTCGATCGGCGCCGATCACGTCATCGATTACCGGCAGCAGGACTATACCGACAGCGAGCGAAGTTACGACGTGATAATCGACGTCGTCGGCAATCGTTCCGTGCGGGCGAACACCGGGGTCCTCAAGCCGGATGGCCGACTGGTGATCGTGGGCGGTCCCAAAGGCGACTGGTTGGCGCCGCTGAAGCCGATGATCGACTCCGCGCTGATGTCGCCGTTCGTCGACCAGCAGGTCGGGACGATGCTCGCCTACATGACACGGGACGATGCGGTCCGCCTAAGCGAGCTGATGCGCGACGGCACGCTGACGCCCGTGGTCGACCGGACGTTCACCCTGGACGAGCTGCCGGCGGCCATCGAGTACTGGAAGTCCGGCAAGGCGACGGGCAAGGTCGCGGTCACCATGCGGTGACGGGCGACGTCCCGCGCCGGGCACAGCCTCACGGCGTCTTGAACACCTTGCCGCCCTTCATCACGAAGTCCACGTCCAGCAGTTCGGCGATGTCGTCCAGCGGCGAGCCGTCCACCGCGACGACGTCCGCGTACTTGCCCTGCTCCAGCGTGCCGAGGTCGTCGCTCATGTCGATGAGGTCTGCGGCGTTGACGGTGGCGGCCACGATCACGTCTTCCGCGCTCATGCCGGCTTCCACCATGAGCACGGCTTCCTGCGCGTTGTCGCCGTGCTTCGATACCCCGCTGTCGGTGCCGAAGGCCACCTTCACCCCCGCACGGTGCGCCTTGCCGAAGTTGTTCTTCATCTCGCGGCCCACGCGGATGGCCTTCTCGCGGATGGCAGGCCGCATGAAATCCGACTCCTCGGCCATCTGCTTCACCGTGGCGCCTGCAAGCAGCGTCGGCACGAGGTAGGCGCCGGTCTCCCGGAACAGTGCGATGGCCTCGTCGTTGACGTAGGTGCCGTGCTCGATACTGTCGACGCCCGCCACGAGCGCTGCGATGATGCCCTCCGCGGCGTGGGCATGGGAGGCCACCTTGCGGCCCATGCGGTTCGCGGCCCGCACCACCTCGCGGAGTTCGTCCATCTCCATCTGCTGGCCGGTACCGGTGGCGCGGTCGGTCAGTACGCCGCCCGTCGAGGTGATCTTGATCAGGTCCGCGCCGTATTTGATGGCGTCGCGGGTGGCGCGGCGGCAATCGTAGGGGCCGTCGCAGATCGAGGCATCCGTATAGAATTCCATCAGTTCCGGCTTCATGCCGCTCACGTCGGCGTGGCCGCCGGTGATGCCGACGCCGCCGGCGGCGATGATGCGCGGCCCCTCGATCCAGCCGTTCTCGATGCCGTCGCGCAACGCATACATCTCCTGCTCGGAACTGCCGACGTCGCGCAGCGTCGTGAAACCGGCCTCGAGCGTGCGCAGGGCATACATGACGCTGCGCATCTGCAGCTGCTGGGGCGAGAGACGGAGAGCCTCGCTGTCGTTCTCCGGGCCGAGCTCGCCCTGCAAATGTACGTGCATATCCATCAGCCCGGGCAGCACGAAGTAGTCCTTCAGGTCAACGACCTCGACTTCGCCCTCGAAGTCGGAAGGGTCCGCGTAGCCCTGCCTCACCTCGCTGATGCGCTCGTCGACGATGACGAGGGTCCGTTCCCGCTCCTGCGGCTGGCCGGGCACCGCCAGCAGCGTGCCGGCGTGGATGAGTTTGGTGGTGGCGGCGGAGGTGGCGGGCAGGCCGGCCGCGGCGGTTGCGACGAGGATTGGCAGAAGTACGGACAGAAGGCGATGAAGAAGCATGAACTCTCCTGGTGCTCGGCTGTTCGGAGGGGCGAGAGTATACCGCGCTGATCGGGCGGCTAGTCAGTATCCCCTATTGACCCTCATCGCGCTCCCGGCCTTACAGTGGATGTGAGGGGGCAGGAACCAACCCCAAGGAGGGAAAGATGAGAATTCACCGGTATCTGACACTGAGCGCGCTGCTGCCGGCAGCGGCAGTCCTGGCGACGGGCGCCGCCGTGACACCGGCGCATGCCCAGGGCGAGGAAGCCGACGTGATCGAGGAGATCGTGGTGGTGCGGGCGCCGATCGAGCGCCGCACCGTCGAGCCGGCCGCCCCCGGGAGGCCGAAGACCGAAGTCATAGAGCTGAGCCGGCAGGTGAGCTTCGCCGATCTCGATCTCTCCCGGCACAAGGACGTCGAGCAATTGCGCGGCCGCATCCAGGAGACCGCAGAGCGCACCTGCGAGCGGCTGAACCAGATGTTTCCGGTCACGCGCGAGGGCGTGCAGGGCACAGCCCGCTGCGTGAAACGGGCCGTCGCGGACGCGGAGAAACAGCTCGAGGCCGCGATCGAAGCCGCCGAATAGCCGCCTGCCAGGTCGTCTGCGGGGTCGGTCAGCGGCCGCCGCAGACCGGGCAATCGGGGCGCTTGCGCAGACGGATGCGCCGCCATTCCTCGGTGATGGCATCGTAGAGCGACAGCTCGCCGGCGTGCACGGGCAGGCCGGCCACGAGCTTCATGACGGCGCCGGCCATGGCCGTGCCGATGAAGCCGGGGACCGGGGAGAACACGCCGTTGCCCCGGCAGTCCTCGAGCGACTCGTCCGCCTCTTCGTAGATGCAGCGGTAGCAAGGCTGGTTGCCGTAGTCGGTAAAGACCGCAAGCTGGCCCTCGTAGCGGATGGCCGCCCCGCTCACCAGCGGCGTCCGGGAGGCCACGCAGGCAGCGTTGACGGCGAACCGCGTGGCGAAATTGTCGCTGGCGTCCACCACCACGTCCGCCTCACGGACGGCCGCTGCGAGGGCCTCGCCCTCCAGCCGCCGGTCGACCATCTCGTGGCGCACTGCGCCGTTGATGATATGCAGCCGGGCGGCGGCGATCTCCACCTTCCGCTTGCCGATGTCGTCCGCGGTGTAGAGAAACTGGCGGGCGAGGTTGGTCTCGTCGACGGTGTCGAAATCGTTCAGCACCAGCTGGCCCACGCCCGCAGAGGTGAGATAGGTGGCGACCGGGCAGCCGAGGCCGCCGATGCCGATCACCAGTACGCGGGTGGTGGCGAGCCGTCGCTGTCCCTCGGCGCCGAAGCCGGTCAGCGGCAGATGCCGCGCGTAACGCAGTGGCGTGCTCAAGGTCCGGTCTTCGCTCAGTCTTCGAGGCGCGCAGAGACGATCTTCACCGGCTCAACGGGCACGTCGCTGTGTCCGCCCCGGTTGCCAGTCTCCACCGCCGCGATCTTGTCGACCACATCCATACCGTCGGCCACCTTCGCGAATACGGCGTAGCCGAAGTCGCGGGAGCCGTGGTCCAGGAACGCGTTGTCTTTCAGGTTGATGAAGAACTGGGACGTCGCACTGTCCTTGTCCTGCGTTCGGGCCATGGACAGCGTGCCGCGCAGATTTTTCACGCCGTTGTCGGCCTCGTTCGTGATGGGGTCGCGGGTGGGCTTGCGGCTCATGTCCTCGGTGTGGCCGCCGCCCTGGATGACGAAACCGGGGATGACCCGGTGGAAGATGGTGTCGTCGTAGAAGCCGTCTTCCACGTAACGGCGGAAGTTCTCCGTGGTGACGGGGGCTTCCTCCGTCATCAGCTCTATCCGGATGTCGCCCAGGCTCGTCTCGAAAATGACCACTCGCTCTCTCCTGTTGCTGGCTGTCAGGCGTCCGGTAGCCGTGCTTCCGTGACGCGGTCGGCGCCCGCGAGGTCCCGCCGGCAGGCGACGACCTCCAGACCCTCGGCCCGGAGGATACCCGCAACGCCCGCGGCCTGCATGGCGCCGTGCTCGATCAGTGCCCGTCCGCCGGGGGTCAGGTGCGCGGGCAGGCCTGCCGCGATGCGCTGGATGTCGCCCAGGCCGTCCGCGCCGGCCGCCAGCGCTCGCCGGGGTTCGAAGGCGATGGCCGTGTCGGCGAGGGCCGGGTCCTGCTCCTCGACGTAAGGAGGGTTCGAGACGATCAGGTCGTAGCGCTCGTCGCCCAGGGCCGCGAACCAGTCGCTCTCGACGAAGCGGATACGCCCGGGCACGAGGCGAGCGGCGTTGCGCCGGGCCACGGCGAGCGCCTCCACGCTCGCATCCGTCGCCGTCACCACGGCGGCGGGCCGCTCGCTGGCGATGGCGACGGCTATCGCACCGCTGCCGGTGCCGAGGTCCAGCACCCGGCAGCCGTCGTCGTCCCGGGGAATCAGCTCCAGCGCCCGTTCCACCAGGATCTCGGTGTCCGGCCGGGGGATCAGCACGGCGGGCGTCACTTCGAACTCCAGCGACCAGAACTCCCGCGTGCCGGTGATGTAGGCCAGCGGCTCGCCCGCGGCGCGACGCGCCAGCCACGCATCGGCCCGCGCCCTCGCTCCCGCTCTTGGGGTGTCGTCCCGGTGTGCGATCAGCCAGCTGCGGTCGCGGCCGAGGGCGCGGGCGAGCAGCAATTCCGCGTCCAGCGCAGGGCTGTCCGAGACGCCCGCCAGTGCCGCCCTGGCGCGCCTCAGCCAGCTGCCGATGTCCTCCGCCGCGTCGTTCATGAGGTGTTCAAGGCCCGGATGCCCGTGTGGTCGCCGCTGGCGTCGCAATGCTACCGGCCGGGCGCCCGGCCGGCTAGCCGGCGCGCGTTCATGGCGTAGAATGGCGCCCATTCCGAAACGGGAAGCCCTGATGAAAATCTATTCGAACGTGCTGGAGATGGTGGGCCGCACGCCGATGCTGGAGGTGAGCCGCTTCGACACCGGCCCCTGCCGCCTGTTCCTGAAGCTCGAACTCGCCAACCCCGGCGGCTCCATCAAGGACCGCATCGGCATCTCCATGATCGAGGAGGCCGAGAAACGCGGCGATCTGAAACCCGGCGACACCATCGTTGAGGCGACGGCGGGCAACACGGGAATCGCACTGGCGCTGGTCGCCGGCCAGAAGGGCTATCACCTGGTGCTGGTGCTGCCGGACAAGATGAGCCAGGAGAAGATCTTCAACCTGCGCGCCATGGGCGCGGAGGTGGTGCTTACCCGCTCCGACGTCGGCAAGGGCCACCCGGAGTACTACCAGGACCTCGGCAAGCGCATCGCCGAGGAACGGGGCGCTTACTTCATCAACCAGTTCGGCAACCCGGACAACCCGCTGGCCCACGAGCGGACCACCGCGCCGGAGATCTGGCAACAGATGGAAGGCGATCTCGATGCCGTGGTCGTCGGCGTCGGCTCCAGCGGCACCATCTCGGGCATGTCGAAGTACTTCCGCGAGCACGAGACCGGCGTGAAGATGATCCTGGCGGACCCGGAGGGTTCCGTGCTGGCGGACTACGTGGAGACCGGCGAGCTGGGCGAGAAGGGCAGCTGGCTGGTGGAGGGCATCGGCGAGGACTTCATCCCCTCGATCTGCGATCTCTCCGACGTGGATGCGGCCTACACCATCCCGGACGCCGATTCCTTCGCCATGGCTCGCGAGCTGCTGCTGCAGGAGGGCATCCTGGCGGGGTCCTCCTCCGGCACGCTGCTGGCGGCCGCGCTGCGCTACTGCCGCGAGCAGACCGAGCCGAAGCGCGTGGTCGCCTTCGCCTGCGACACCGGCAACAAGTATCTCTCCAAGCTCTACAACGATTTCTGGATGGAGGACAACGGCTTCATCAGCCGGCCTCACTATGGCGACCTGCGTGACCTCATCGGCCGCCTGCACGGCGAGCAGGCCACCATCACGGTGGGCCCGTCCGACGTGGTGACCACGGCACACAACCGGCTGCGCAACGCGGGCATCTCGCAGCTGCCGGTGATGGAGGAGGGCAGGCTGGTGGGCGTGCTCACCGAGGACGACATCATTCGCTTCGTCTTCGGCCATCCGGAGCTGATGCACGCGGCGGTGGCCGACGCCATGCAGACAGCCTTCATCCGGCTGGACAAGGACAACAGCGTCGACAATCTGGTGGCGATGCTGCAGGTGCAGCCCTATGCCGCCATCACCGACGGCGACGAGTTCCTGGGCCTGATCACGCGATCGGACGTACTCAATTACCTGCGCAAGCAGAGCGGACAGGTGGCGACCACATGAGCAGCGACAGGAACCCGAAATACGGCTTCGCGACGCGGACCATCCACGCCGGCCAGTCGCCGGACCCCTCAACCGGCGCCATCATGCCGCCGATCTACGCCACCTCCACCTACGTGCAGTCGAGCCCCGGCAAGCATCAGGGTTACGAATACTCGCGTACGCAGAACCCGACGCGGGCGGCCTGGGAGCGCTGCATGGCGGACCTGGAGGGCGGCGCCGGCGCGTTCGCCTTCGCCTCCGGCATGGCCGCGATTGCCACCGTGCTGGAACTGCTGGACGCCGGCTCCCACGTGGTGGCCATGGACGATCTCTACGGCGGCACCTTCCGGCTGTTCGACGGCGTGCGCAAGCGCTCCGCGAATCTCGATTTCGACTTCGTCGATTTCACCGACTGCGACGCCATCCGTGCCGCCATCCGGCCGGAGACCCGCATGCTGTGGCTGGAGAGCCCCAGCAATCCGCTGTTGAAGCTGGTGGACATCGAGGCGGTGGCTGCCATCGGCAGGGAACACGACTGCCTGCTGGTGGCCGACAACACCTTCGCCACGCCCTGGGGGCAGCAGCCGCTCGCGCTCGGCTGCGACATCGTCGTGCACTCCGTCACCAAGTACCTGAGCGGTCACTCGGACATGGTGGGCGGCATCGCCGTGGCCGCGACCGACGAGCTGGCGGAGCGCCTCGCCTACCTGCAGAACTCGGTGGGCGCCATTGCGGGACCGTTCGACAGCTTCCTCGCGCTGCGCGGCGTGAAGACCCTGGCGCTCAGGATGCAGCGCCACAACGACAATGCCGGCGCCATCGCCGAATGGCTGGTGGGCCGGGGCGAAGTGGAAGAGGTGGTGTACCCGGGGCTCGCGAGCCATCCTCAGCACGAACTGGCGTCACGGCAGATGCGCGGGGGCGGCGGCATCGTCACCTTCTTCATGAAGGGCGGCCTGGAGGAATCCCGCCGCTTCCTGGAGCGCTGCGAGGTGTTCGCGCTGGCGGAAAGTCTGGGTGGGGTGGAAAGCCTGATCGAGCACCCGGCCATCATGACCCACGCCTCGATACCGAAGGACAAGCGCGAGGCGCTCGGCATCAGCGACACCCTCATCCGCCTGTCGGTGGGCGTGGAGGACCTGGACGACCTGATCGCGGACCTGGAACAGGCGCTGACGCTGTAGGAGGGCCTTCAGGCCCGATTGATTAATGGATCGGGGCTAAAGCCCCTCCTACAGGCACCCTGTGGGAGCGCCTTCAGGCGCGATACGCCTTCGGGCCTGAAGGCCCTCCTACATCCGTTTATTGCGGGTTCTGCGGCAGGCCGTCGGCGATGTCGTAGTAGTCGCCCTTGTCCGCCACGAAGATGTGCAGGCCGAGCCTGGTGTCGGTGGGCCCGTCGAAGGACCCCATGGCGATGCCGATCTTCTCGCTGCCGACCGCCTCCCAGAACAGGAACGACCCGCAGGTGGAGCAGAAGCCGCGTCGCGCCTTCTCCGAGGCCTGGTACCAGGTCAGGCTGTCGTCGCCGTGGATGGTGACACGGCTCTTCGGGACGTCGCTCGCGGCCCAGTAGTGGCCCGACTGCTTGCGGCACTGGGAACAGTGGCAGGCTTCCGGTGTGGCGAGCTCGCCGGTCACCTCGACGGTGACGGCACCGCAGAGACAGGATCCGTTATGCATGTTGGACTCCTTCATTGGTGATGCCGTGACTCCTGCCGGGTCACGACCATGAGGTGATAGCCGCGGCGGATCTCGACCTTCTCGAAGCCGCAGCGCTCGTAGAGCGGGATGGCCGGATTCTCGGGATGCACGGTCAGGGATACCTTGGCGTGCCCCGCCCGCCACGCGCGGCCGAGAGCTTCGCGCATCAGCGGCTCGCCGAGGCCCCGACGCCGATAGCGGGGTTCGAGTGCGATACCGAGCTGCGGCGTCGTGTCGTCGATGGAAGCCAGGCCGACGCCACGGGGCAATACCCGCATCCAGCAGGCGCCGGCGTCTTTACCGTCCACTACCGCTACGGCACCGTTATCGGTCGGCCGCCCCCAGTCTTCGGCGTAGATGCGCACGCCCGGATCGTCGAGCACTTCGCGTGGCCGCAGGCCGGCCGGCGGCGGGTCCCACAAAGCGATGTGCAGCCAGTCCCAGAGGACCGACTGGTCCGATGCGCGCAGGTCTCTGTATTCGATCATCGGTTCCCCGGCCTGTGTGTCGGAAGCATCGCACAAGCGCTAATATGCCGCCATTATCCCGGGACATTCCATGAACAGCGAATTACGGAACCTCGGCCTGACTCCGTTCTTCGTCGCCCAGCTGACGGTGGAAGAACTGGAGGACGGCCGCATCGCGCGGGTCTCTCAGGTGCAGCGGTCCGTGCTGCGAGTCCTGGACGGTGCCGGCGAGAAGACGCTGCCGCTGCCCTCCGACTACCCGTCGGCTCCACCGGAGGACCGGCCGACCGTCGGGGACTGGGTCGTGCTCTCCGGCGGCGGATCGAGGATCGACCGCGTGCTGGAGCGCAGGAGCATCTTCCGGCGCGTCGCCGCCGGCGGGAAGACCGAACTTCAGCTGATCGCCGCGAACGTCGACATCCTGTTCGTCGTGAGTTCCTGTAACGAGGAGTTCAGGGAGTCCCGCCTCGAGCGCTACCTGGCGCTCGCCGGGGAGGCCGGTGTGCTGCCCGTCGTCGTGCTGACCAAGATGGACCTCGCGGAGGATGCGGACTCCTACGTCGCCCGGGCCCGGAGCGTGCAGGCGGGCATTCCCGTCGTCATGCTGAACGCGCTGGACGCAAAATCCTTCGGCGATCTCCGTGCCTGGATTGAGCCGGGGACGACGGTCGCGCTGGTGGGATCGTCCGGTGTCGGCAAGACGACGATACTGAACACGCTCATGGGCGCGAGTGTCGCGGCGACGGCAGCCATCCGTGAAGACGACAAGAAGGGGCGTCATACGACGACCTCCCGGTCGCTGTATCGGCTGCCGGACGGAGGGGTCGCGATTGACGTGCCGGGCATGAGAGAGCTGAAGGTCGCCGATGTCGGGGATGCACTGGGCTCGGTATTCGAGGATATCGAGTCGCTGGCCCGACAGTGCGGGTTCGCCGACTGCGGCCACGAGTCGGAGCCGGGCTGCGCCGTGCGTGAGGCGATCGCGGCCGGTCAGCTGGACGGGCGTCGGTTGGAGAACTACCGGAAACTGCAGCGGGAGAGCGCGCGCCACGCGGCCACGCTGGCGGAGACTCGCCGCAGGGGCCGCGAATTCGCCAAACAGGTCAGGCAGGTCACGGAGCTGAAGCGGAGAGGGGGGAATCCCGACTGAACCGCTGATCAGTCGCCGGCCTTGCCGAGCTGCCGCAGCACATCCGCCTCGCTCGCCCCCTCGATCTCGACGACCTTGTTCGACGAGCCGCCGCCGGACACGATCCTGACGGCGGCCGGGGGCAGCCCGAGCTCTGCGGCGAGCAGTGCGCTCACGGCGGCATTCGCCTTGCCCTTCTCGGGCGGTGCCGTCACGCGGACCTTGAGAGCGGAGCCGAGCCAGCCGACGATGCCCGCGCGGCTGGCGCCGGGTACCACCTTCAGCCTGAGTCGCACTCGGGGAAGGATTCGATCAGGCTCATGCGCTCCTGCATGAGGCCGCGCGCGGCGGCCCACTTCTCCTCGGTGTCGAGCGGGCCCAGCGCGTCGTATCGGTCCCCCAGGGACTCGTACTGCAGCCACCAGCGCTGAACGGGGCCGGTGACCCATTCCCCGCCGATCAGGGAGAGCTTCAGGCCGTGAGATTCCTTCGAGTGCCACGCCACGACCCAGACCTGGTCGGTGCAGTCCGGTCCGTCCTCGCACGGACACCCGCTCGTAACGCCGGAGATGTTGACGACCGCGGTCGGGAAGACTGCCCTCGTCGCCTGCTCGATCTGTCGCACTTCGTTGTCCGAGATGTTCGTTTCGCGGAGCGGGTCCGTGGGGCGTCGGGGCCTGAGCTGACGGGCCCGGCTCCAACGTTGGTAGGAGGGCACGGCAGTGACCGCCTCGTCGGCTTCGCCGGCGGTCGTCGGCTGCGGCGGGCCGACCAGAAGGCCCAGGGACAGCCCCAGGACTGTGACGGCGATGATCCTCTTGTGGCGCGTAGCCATCGGCCTAAGTTTGCCGGCCGTTCCGCTGAACGTTGTCGGTATACATCCGCTTCTCGCCGGCGAAGCGCTCGTAGAAATCCCGATGCGCGCGGTAGGAGAACACGTCGTCCCGTTCGGTGTAGTCCCGGATCCAGCCGATCAGCATGTCGAGATTCGCATCCTGGGCCACCTTGCTCTCGTACTTGTGCGGCTCCCACGGGCGATTCCTCGCATTCGCCACGCACTGCTCGACGTCAAGGTTCAGGAACACGGCCCTGGCGGCGAACGGCGCAGCCACCTCCAGCAGATCCGTGTAACAACCTTCGATGACCCAGCCGGCATGACGGCCGATGAATGCGTCGATCTGCTGAGCAGAATCCGCGAGCGGCGCCCGCCGCGGGGGAGGCTCCGGCAGCCAGGCGAGCGTGTCCAGGTCCAGATGCGCCAGGCCCCCCTCGTCGGCAAGCTGCCGGGCCAGCGTCGACTTGCCGGAGCCGGAGTTGCCGAAGATCAGTACCCTTTCATCCAGCGCTTCCATCGGAAAACGTCCTCAACGTTCACTTTGAAATCCGTGCGTCGGCCCAGCGGTCGTAGGGTGTGCGTCCGCTGGTGAACAGCGACACCAGCCACCAGACAGGCCCGCCCGCTGCCACGGCGGCCGGGATCCAAAGCCAGGCGGGGAAATCGCCGTCTCCCGAATAGGCGGCTTGCTGCGCCACCGTGTGGCCGAACTCCCAGGGCGCGAACTTCGCGGCGTTGCGGAGCAGGGCCGCGCCGACGGAGAGACGCTTGCCAGACCCGCTCTCGACCCGCAGCCCGAGCGCACGTTTGCCGAGGGTCGCCTGCATCGGCGAGTTCTCGCACAGGGCGAAGTAGAGCGTTACGGGGAGTGTCATGGTGAGGAAACCGATCGCCTGCGCGGTCCAGGCACCCCCCGGACGCGGCGGCGCGCTGTCATCCCGCTTGTTTGAGGGCGCCACCGATCTTCGTCGCTGCGAACGCCATCGGGAAATACGCCAGCACGAGGTCGGCGACAACGAACCACGTCGGCGCCGGTATCATCCGCGCGGCCGCGATGCCACCCGCGAAGAACACCGCGCCGACCGCCCACGCGGCCGCGCTGCGGTAGCTGCCCGCGAAGAAATGCGCCGCGGTGGCGCCGACCAGCGTGCCGACGGCATGCGCAAGGAAAGGAAACAGGAAGTGCCGTGGCTGAAACAGGTGGGCGGATGCCGCGACGGACTCGGCATTCGTAACATCCACGCCTGCGGGGGCCGGCACGATCGCCGACCCCAGCATCACCAGCGCCATGTTGACGACTCCGCCGATGAACACACCGGCGACGAGGGCAAGAATCACGCGCAGGATCTTCATGACGTGTCTCCTCGAGTGGCCCCGGCAGCGGGGCGGACGCCCTAGCTTACCTTGCGGTCGGACGTCACGCTTCGGCGCCGGGCCGTCCCGTGCCCCTGGCCTCCACCGGTACGCTGCGGTAGAACAGCACCCCCAGCAGCAGGACGACGATGAAGAACGCGCCCACATAGCCCGCGATGCCGATGTTACGGAGAGTCATGTCCCCGGCAATTACGCCGCTCAGCCCGGCCAGCGCGAGCAGCCCGCTCAGGAGCATCGCTGTCCTGATCGAGATCGCCAGCCGACTCCCGCTGAACGCGCCGGCGGCGCACAGCATGGAAAGCGCGAAGAATACGTCCCAGGCCAGAATGTCGATGGCGTAGGCGAGCGAAGGCCATTCGAACGAGAGCAGGAGCGGCAGACTCCCGTGCGCCGCAAACTCCGCCTGCCGACTCAGAGTCAGGATCGCGAAGTGCACGGCGCAGGTAAGCGCCGCTGCAATGGCCATGAAGATCACCGCTGCGAGGCTGAGTACCTTCCGAGGGGCCGGCGCCCAGGAGTGAATCGTGACCATCAGCAGGACCATCGCAGGCATCATCAGGAGGATCAGAACCTCGAGCAGCGTGAAATACGGATCGGCTATAGGCTCGTCGCCGGACTCGAGCGAAGCGAAGCCGGCGGCGAGCGTGATGGCGTACGCCAGCAGCAAGGCTGCGACGAGCGCTGCGGATCCGATACCGAGGCGACGGGCTGTCGCGCCGTACTCAGCGGCCATTCATATCCGCCCCGCATGAGGGTGCGGACGTGCGCGGCCGCTGCGCACGGTCACGCTTTCGCAATGATATAGCTCCCGGCGCCGAGCATGATGGTTCCCGCCGTCTTCCCGGCTGCGCTTTCGAACTTCAGTTCTCTCGCCATCGTCGCCAGCTTTCGCGCCGACAGCGCATACAGCATCTTCACGCCGCCGACGCTCGCGACCGTGATACACACGATCGTTAGCACGTCCGCGGCTTGAAGCGCAGACAAGTCAACGAAAAGGGGAAAAAGGCTGAGATAGAGCAGGATGGCCTTGACGTCTCCCAGGGTCAGAGCAAAGCCCGCGAGAAAACTGGCCGCGAGACTGCCACGGCGGTTGCCGGCGTTCGCCGGGGCGGTCGTCCCCCGTTTCGTTCTCAGCAGCGAGAGACCAAGCCAGAGCAGGTATATCGCCCCCAGATACTTGATCACAAGGAACAGGCTGCCGAGGGTCTCGGCAAGTACGGACAGGCCGAACACCGCCAGCCCGATAAAGGCCAGGTCACCCAGAACGATTCCCGCGGAAACGGCTACCCCGTTACCCACACCCAACGTCGCCGACCGGGTCACGACGAGTGCGACGCTGGCGCTCGGTATGGCGGCAAGCGACGCCATGATGCCGAATAGGGCAAGTATCTCGATGAGGCTCATTGTCGGGATAGTGCCAGTCATCGGCACTTCCGGCCATCACTCCACGTAATAAGACCACGTTGCAGAGCGAGTGCCGCCGGGGTTCTCGACCACTTCCAGCACATCGCAGCCCGCCTCCCAGCACCGCTCGAGCCGCGCTACGCGGTCCTCACCGATGGGGATTGTGTTGACACCGAGGCTGGTCAGAAGGGTTTGTGAACTGGATTCCAGATAGATCAGAAATTCCCTTCCGCTCGAGAGGTTCTTCACGAAATGGGCCTCGGTATCGCTCCCCGCGAGACCAACGCAGACGATGGGCTCGATCGTGTTCTCGCCAATACAGGATCCCTTTTCATGAAGCTGCGTATCCGCACCGAGGAACTCCTGCCAGCTGTCCGGACTATTGCCGATCATGTCGACGGGCGCCCGGACCCATCCGTGGCGGTCCTCCGCGGGTACCTCCATCGAGCGATTACGCATCCATTCGATGTTCTGGTTCGGCGTCACTGTCGGAGAGAACACGACGGACTTGCCGAGCAGCGTCGGATGGGCCTCGCCGCCGAAGGTAACGAACACGTGTCCGTCCGTGACGTCGAGAGCAGCCACCGGGCCGAAACTGGTATCGGAGGGCGTCGGGCTCATGCCCGTCTCTGTGCGGTCGGCGGGGAATGACCGGGTGTTCCGCCAGACTTCCTCGATCGCCGCCCGGGCGGCAGCCGAGCCGATCCAGGCCATTTCGATGTCGCCGGCAACGGCGGCTTCCTCGTCGTCGGACTGCGCAGCAGCGACAGCGGAGAAACAGACGGCGGCAATCAGCAGTGCTGCCCAATGCGCGTTGCGAGTTCCGGCCTTCACGCGGGACCTCCTTGTTCATCCCCCCAACGGTGGCGGAACAGGCGTTGTCCGACGATGGCTCCCGCCAGAGCGCCCGCCACGTTCGGTAGCAGGAACAGGCTATTTTGTGCAGCGATGCCGAAGAAATCGCCCTGGCCGGCGACGGCCGCGATCGAATGAACGCTATAGATGACGAAGAGCCAGAGGGCGAAGGACAGACAGACTGCGGGGGCGACGAAGTTCCTGCGCGCGACCCATGTTCCCGCGAGCGCCGCGACGAATATCACCGCTGCACTGCCGAGCATCGCGGCGGGCGGCGTGACGTGAAACGGCGGGAACAGCGGGCCGAGGGCACTGATGAGGAAGAGCGTGCCGATCGCCGCGGCAACGCCGAGTCCGATGCGTTTCATCCCGTGAACAGAAATCATGAATCCGCGCGGCCCCTCGCCGCGAACTCGCGGATCGCGCCTTTTCTCAGGTATCTC
>Ga0209938_1000004_pt1 | contig 83743 bp, 90 predicted proteins | sample SalPonR2_C_D1_MG_FD_185708 | JGI IMG/M metagenome (GOLD analysis project Ga0209938, IMG submission 185708) | Salt pond soil microbial communities from South San Francisco under conditions of wetland restoration - Salt Pond MetaG R2_C_D1_MG... ... | reverse complement strand
GATGGGGGAAGCCGAATCCGAAGTCTGGGCCGTGGTGGCCCAGTCCTGGGTCGACGAAACCCAAGAGACCGGCGCGTGGCCATCGGAATACCTCCACGAGGACGCTCATTCCTGGGGCGCCGAATGGCCGATGCCGCGTGATGCCGAGTCGATCGTGAACTGGGCCAGGGCACTGGCGGCAGCCAGCGACACGCTGGTCTACGAACTGTTCCCGATGGCCGTCACGGTTACCGGCGACACCGCGGTCGCGTATTACTCGGCCGTCCAGATCACCGAGAACAGCGAGGGCGAGCGCGAGCGGGAGACGACCGGCCTGGTCGAGACCCTGGTGCGGACCGAAGCCGGCTGGCGGTTCCTCGGGCTGACCAGCTTCGAGATGGGCGACGACGACTGACGGCACGTGTCGGGGGCGCCGCCACGCAGCGCCCCCGATCTTCATCGTGCGAGGCCCGGCACGGGCTGAATGCGGAGCCGAATCCGTGGCAGTCTGTCAGCCCGTCGCACCGTGCGTCCCTGCAGGACTCGCTCCATGTTCCGTATCGGCTTGACCCTGACCTCGATCGTGTTCGCGGCGTGGCTGACCGGTTGCGCTGCAATCCACGAGCCGTCTCGATCCGTCGATCCCCTGTTCGGGCTCGGCGACCGGAAGACGTTCACGATCACGTCCGAAGGGCTCGGGCGAGACTTCCACGTTCTGGTCCGGCTGCCGCGCAGCTACGCCGACAGCGATCGGGCGTATCCGATGGCCTTCCTGCTCGACGGCGGCATCCTGTTCCCGATGCTCGCGCCGTATCAGCTGATGATGGAGGCCGAGGGCAGTGCAGGCGAAGTCATCGTGGTCGGCATCTCCTACGGCGGCCTCGGATTTGCCAACGGCAATCTTCGTTCGACCGACTACACGGCGCCTTCGCCGGAGGTGGCGTATTTCGGCGGTGCCTCCGCGTTCCAGGACTTCCTGGCCGACGAGGTGCTGCCGCGGCTCCGGCGTGAATTCCGGATCGATCCGGAACGGACGGTACTGTTCGGCCAGTCGCTGGGCGGCCAGTTCGCGATCCACGCGGCGCTGACCCGCCCGGAACTGTTCTCCACGTTCGTGGCGATCAACCCGGCGCTGCACGCCAACCTGCCGTATTTCATGAAGCTGGAGGCCGCGCCGGAGGGTCCGCCCGTCTCGCTGGTCCTGGCCCTGGGAACCGAAGATCCGCCGCGCTACCGCGAGCCGGCCCTGGCCTGGCTGGCTGCGCGCCGCGTCGCAGCGGACCCGGAGGTCGCGCTCGAGGTCATCGAGTTCGAGGGCCGCCATCATGCGACCACGGCACCAGCGGCCTGGTTCGAGGTGATCCGCCGAACGGTGCCGCCGCACAACGACGACTGACGCGGCACGAGCCGATCGCGGTAGGGTGACGGGACACCCATCCGTTCCGGAGCCCACGATGTCCGAGTCCCGAGAGAGCGAGCCCGTCCTTCTGATCACCGGCGCGTCGACCGGCATCGGCGCGGCCACCGCCCGGGCCGCCGTCGAGGAAGGCTACCGCCTGGCACTGACCGCGCGCAGTACCGACAAGCTCGATGCACTGGTCGCGGATCTGGGCAAGGATCGCGCGTTCGCCGTTCCGTGCGACGTGGCTCGATTCGACGCGCAACAGCGGATGGTCGAGACAGTGATGAAACACTATGGCCGGATCGACGCCGTGTTCGCCAATGCCGGCGTAGGCGGCGGGCCGGGCGGGTTTTCCGGCGCGCCGATCGAGGGCTGGCGCGCGATGGTCGACGTCAACATCCTGGGTGTGGCCTATACGCTGCGCGCCACACTGGAGTACGTCAAGAAGGCCCGAGGCCACGTGCTGCTCACCGGCTCGGTGGCGGGGCGCCGAACGCTGACCGGGTCGTTCTACTCGGCCACCAAGTGGGCGGTGTCGGCCATCGGCTACGGCCTGCGCGAGGAACTGCGGGGCACCGGTGTCCGGGTCACGCTGATCGAGCCCGGGATGGTCGATACGCCGTTCTTCGACGAACCCAAGCCCGATGCGCTGAAGCCCGAGGATGTGGCGAGAACGGTGCTCTATGCGCTGACCCAGCCCGCGCACGTCGATGTCCACGAGCTGATGGTGCTGCCGACGCCGCCGGTCGACGAATGAGTCGGTGCGCCGGCCGCCCTGCTTCCGATGCCGGATTGATCCAGATCATGCACGGAGGCCGAATCCCTGCCATGCTTCGACACGGGTAGACGACTCGGAGAAGAATCATGCGCTTCATTCCCAAGGCGCTGCTGAAGAAGACCTACAACCGCGGGAGCCTGCGCAACCAGGCTGGTGGCGTTCGGCTTGCGGTCAAGAATCGCCTGGCGCCGGCAACGCTGCAGCGCATCGACCGCATCGCGATCGATGGCCAACCGATGGATCCGGCCGCCGTCCGGGTTTCGGTGGACGGTGGCGAGCCGTTCGCGCTCGAACGGCTGTCCGAGGATTCGCCGATCGACTTCGCGCTTGGCACCTTGCTGACCCTGATGCTGGATCGCCCGGCCCTGGAGGGCGGCGATCACGAGATCGCGCTTGAGTTCACCGCCGAGCCGTTCGGTACGCTGGCCTTCATGGTGCGGGACGCCCTGAACACCGGCGAGCAGGCAGCCGACGCCATTCCACGTTCGACGGAGGACGATTACGCGACCGATGTGATCCAGGCCCGCCGACGCTTCGTTCGCGACCATACCGACAGTTCGCTGGAGCACGTCGCGAAGGAATCCTTCGATCCCTATGTCTGCCGCGGCAACATCGAGCATTTCATCGGTGCGGCACAGATTCCGCTCGGCGTGGCCGGTCCGCTCCACGTTCAGGGCCAGCACGCCGACGGTGCCCATTACGTGCCGCTGGCCACGACCGAAGGCACGCTGGTGGCCTCGTACAACCGGGGCATGAAGGTGATCGCCGGGTCCGGCGGGGTGAAGTGCACGGTGATCGGCGACAACATGCAGCGTGCGCCGGTTTTCGAATTCGAGGACGCAGCGACCGCGCGGCGTTTCGCCGACTGGCTGGTTGCCCGCATGGACGAGATCCGCGCGGTCTGCACCGAGTCCGATCGCTTCGTGACCCTCAAGCACATCGACTACTACCTGGTGTCGCGGTTCGTGTTCACTCGATTCAACTACACGACCGGTGACGCGGCCGGCATGAACATGGTCGGCAAGGCCACCTTCGCGGCCTGTAACTGGATTCTCCAGCAGGCCGCCGAGTTCGAGGTCCGCAATTTCTTCCTCGAATCGAATTTCGCCACCGACAAGAAGGCATCCCAGATCAACAGCATGCGAACTCGCGGAAAGCGCGTGGTCGCGGAGTGCACCGTCAAGCGCGATGTGCTTCGTGACGTGATGGACGCCGACACCGAAATGCTGGCGCACCACGCGCGTGTCGCCAACATCGGCAGCATGCTGGCCGGCGCCAACAACAACGGCTGTCACGCGGCCAATGCGATCACCGCCATTTTCATCGCGACGGGCCAGGACGTGGCCAACGTGGCCGAATCGTCGGCCGGCATCCTCTACACCGAGCTGACGCCGGAGCGCGATCTGTACATCTCGATCACCCTGCCGTCGCTGATCGTCGCCACGATCGGCGGAGGGACGGGACTGCCGACGCAGAACGAATGCCTGCGCATGATGGGCTGCGCCGGTCCGGGCAAGGTACTGAAGCTGGCCGAAATCATCGCCGGGACGGTGCTGGCCGGAGAAATTTCGCTGGCCGCGGCGATCTCCTCGCTCGACTGGGTGTCGAGTCACGACCAGTACGGCCGCAACGACCCGACGCGCGAATCCGGTGAATGACCGCGGTAGAAGGGCAGAGGGGATGGCCCGATCTGGCCGGCCGGTCGCTCAGTCGGCGGTTCCGGCTTCGCGTTGAACGGCCACGTAGTAGGTTTCGCCGCCGACTTCGGCGACGCGTTGCACCGTCCATTCCATGATGAAACGGCTTCCGTCCTTGCGGTAATTGGCCGCCTTGCCGTGGAACGGACGATCGGCGGCAAGGTCCTTCTCCAGCCGGTCCAGGACGTCCGGGTCGGTATCTTCGCCCTGCAGGAATCCGGGCGTGTGGCCAAGGACTTCGTCGCGTCCGTAGCCGGTCAATTCGCTGAAGGCCTGGTTGACGAACACGATTTCCGATGCATTGTCGGTATCGTTCACACGCGTGACCATGACCGAATCGAAGCTGCGTTCGGCCAGTGCGTTGAAAATAGGAGATGCAATCGTGAGCGGTTGTTGGCTCATGCGTCCTCGCTGCGTTGAATTCTTTCTGACCTTAACCGGACGCCGTAAATATTCCCGAAACGTCGCGCTTCCTGCCGGTCGACGACCGAGTGCCCCATGAACTTCGATCCCTCCATCGACGCCGTGGCCGCCGTGATCCAGGCCTCGCTGACCCCGGTCTTCCTGCTGGTCGCGATCGGCGGTTTCTTGAACATGCTGTCGGTTCGGCTCGGCCGGATCATCGATCGCAAACGCGCCGTCGATGCGGGCCTGCTCGCGGGCGCTTCGGCTGCCTCGGTCGATGCGCTTGACGCGGAAACGGCCCGCCTGCGTCGCCGCACTCGCTGGGTGAATGCCTCGATCCGCCTGTGCGTGGCCAGCGCGGTGCTCGTATGCCTGGTCGTCGTCGCCCTGTTCATCGGCGAACTGACCGCGGTGCCGATCGGACGCTGGGTCGCCGGCCTGTTCATGACCGCCATGCTGCTGATCACCGCCGGCCTGGTGAGTCTTCTCGTCGAGATCGGGATTGCGGCCGGGCAGGTCAGCGAGAACCCCGAGGTCTGAGCGCCTTCGCCGCGTTTGATGCCGGTCAAGCGATGCGCTGTTCGAAGTGCATAGGCTGAAGGCCAATCGACTCGATGGAGGCAGTCATGAACCGTGTACAGGGAAAAGCAGCCGTCGTCACCGGCGGCGGTCTGGGCATTGGGCGTGCGTCGGCGATCCGGCTGGCCGAGGAAGGCGCGGCCGTCGCCGTGCTCGATATCGACGACGCTGCGGGTGAAGAGGCGGTCCGGACGATCGAGGCCGCGGGCGGTCGCGCAGCCTTCTGGCACGTCGATACCACCGACGAGGACGCCGTCAAATCGTGCTTCGCCGAGGTCGCCGAACGCTTCGGCGGGCTGCACGTCCTGGTCAACAACGCCGGGATCGCCGGGGTCAACAAGCCGACCGACGAGGTGACCCGCGAGGAGTGGGAGCACCTGTTCGACGTCAACGTCACCGGCGTGTTCCTGTGCACCAAGCACGCGATTCCGCACATGCGCAGGTCCGGCAGCGGCAGCATCATCAACCTGTCGTCGATCTACGGCCTGATCGGTGCGGCCGACCTGCCGCCGTACCACGCATCGAAGGGCGCGGTTCGATTGATGAGCAAGAACGACGCGCTGTTCTATGCGACCGAGAACATCCGCGTGAATTCCGTTCATCCGGCCTACATCTGGACGCCGCTGGTCGAGGATCTCGGCAAGCAGTATCCGGAAGGCGTCGATGCATTCCGCAAGCTGCTGGATTCCAAGCACCCGATGCAGCACGTCGGCGAGCCCGATGACATTGCCTGGGGCGTGGTCTACCTGGCTTCGGACGAATCGAAGTTCGTCACCGGCAGCGAACTGGTCATCGACGGCGGCTACACCGCGCAGTAGTCCCTGCGCACCTCGGCGGACCCGGGCCGACGGACCCGGGCACAGGCCGCTCAGTCCCGGGGCGGGGGCTCGTCGCCGGCCGGGCCGGTTCCGCCGGCGCGGACTCGCTCCTTGCGCAATCGTTTCCGGCGTTTTTCCGGGTGTTCGGCCATCGCAGCCAGTGTGCCGACGATATCGACCTCGCCGTCGCGCAGCAGCGCGCCGAAACTACGCCGCGCAGCGGTCCATGTGCCGCCGATGATGGCCAGATAGATCGTGCTCATCAGTGCGGCATAGGTCAGTTCATCGACGAAGTCGCCGAGCCAGTCGGGAACGTCGATCCGCAGCAGGCCCTCGATCAGGCGCTCGAGAATCGGACCGATGAAGCCGATTTCCACGAACAACAGCACCATCACCCAGACCACGATCTTGAAGACGATCAGGCGCCGGATCAGCGTCCGGATGGCCTCGCCCCAGGCGCGGCTGTAGCAGAGCGCGGCCACGGCGATGGTCAGGCCTGCGGCCACGGCCAGCGAGTCGGCGACGGCATGCAGCAACGGTCCGATCGAGGTCCACAGGGGGCCGCCGGCGACGGCCTCGACGCCTCCGAGCGTTCGGCGCACGAACTCCAGCAGGACCATGGCGGCGGCGGGCGGGATCAGGGCGGCGGCCAGCCAGGGGAAATCGTGCTCGTCGGCGACCGAGTCTGCGAACAGGTAGCGCCGGTACAGCAAGGCATACGCCACGCCGAACAGAACCGCAGTGACATGAATGAATTCGAACAGCGGATAGTCTGAAAACGCGGATTGCAGCGCGTTGCCGACCAGCAGCCCGACCAGGGTGCCGACCGCGATGGCGGCGCGGGGACGGGGACCGAACACTCGGTCGAGGCGGTCGTCGTCGCGCCGGTCGTTGAAGGCATGGCGCAGGGCCGGCAGCATGTCGGCGAGGCCGCGACGGGCGACCCGGAACAGGTGCAGTGGACGGTACACGGCGATTTCCGGCGATACGGTATCGCCAGCATCGCCGCTGGCGCGAGACGGGTCAATGGGTCGGAAGTCCCGACCGGTTCAGAAGATCGACAGTCCGAGTCGTTCGGTAAGTTCGTGCAGCGCCACCCGCCCCGCGACGGAATTGCCCGCAGCGTCCAGCGGCGGCGACCACACGCAGATACCGGAGTGGTCGGGTGCGACGGCGAGAATGCCGCCGGCCACGCCGCTCTTGCACGGCAGCCCGACGGAAAACGCGAAGTCGCCGGCCGCGTCGTAGGTACCGCAGGTCAGCATCACCGCCATCACCCGCCGCGCCAGGGGGCCGGACAGGATTTCCCGCCCGCTGGCCGGATCGATGCCGTCGTCGGCCAGGAAGCGCGAGGCGCGCGCGAGTTGGCGGGCGGTCATGGTGATCGCGCACTGGCGGTTGTACACGTCCAGCACGTCATCGAGCGGATGGGTCAGGTTGCCGAACGCGGCCATCAGGTTGCCCATGGCCCGGTTGCGCTGCGAGGTGGCTTCTTCGGCGGCCGCGACCTCCTCGTCGATCGCCACCGGCTCGCCGGTGAGCTCGGCCAGGAGCTCGAGCAGTGATTCGATCGGGTCGTGGCAGTGCTCCAGCAGCAGGTCGGCGATGACCAGCGCGCCGGCATTGATCATCGGATTACGCGGAATGCCGCGCTCGTGTTCGAGCTGGACCAGTGAATTGAACGGGTCACCGGAAGGCTCGCGGCCGACCCGGGCCCAGATCTCCTTGCTGACGCCGCGCTCGCTGCCCAGCCGCTGCATCGCCAGTACCAGCGCGAACAGTTTTGAAATGCTCTGGATCGGGAAACGGACGTCGGCGTCGCCGGTGGCGTATTCCTGGCCGTCGAGCGCGACCATGGCCAGGCCGAACCGGGCCGGGTCGATCCGGGCCAGCATCGGAATGTAGTCGGCCACGCGGCCCCGTTCGGCGTGGGGCCGGGCTTCGGCGGCGGCGGCGTCGATCAGGTCGTCGAGGCGTTGCATGTCGGTCGGTCCAGCGTCTCGCTCGGGTGCTGCGGCAGGGTAACAGCGCCGCCGCCGATCCGCGCGGGTACACTGGATGCCTGTCGATACTTCGGAGCCCGATTCATGAATTCGCATGCGAACGCCTTCTTCCGTTCGGCGCTGTCTGCATTGCTCGTGGCCGCGACCGTCGCCCTGGGCGGCTGTCAGGCGGCCAAGTACCGTACGCTGGAAACCTTCGGCATCGAGAAGCGCGACATCCTCTCCGATCGGGTCGAGTCGGCGCGCGATGCGCAGGATGAAGCCCGCGAGCAGTTCGCTTCCGCGCTGGAGCAGTTCCGGGCCACGGTCGCGTTCGATGGCGGCGAGCTGGAGGAACTCTACGATCGGCTCGACCGCGAATACCGGCGCAGCGTCGACGACGCCGAGCGGGTCCGCGATCGGATCGATTCCATCCGCGATGTCGCCGACGACCTGTTCGAGGAGTGGGAGGCGGAGCTCGACGCCTACGAATCGCCCGATCTGCGCGTCCGATCGGCCGGGCTCAAGCGCGACACCGAGGCGCGCTACGAGCGCATGATCGAGGCGATGGAGCGGGCCGAAGTCACTATGGACCCGGTCCTGCAGGCCTTCGAGGACCAGGTGCTGTTCCTCAAGCACAACCTGAATGCCCGCGCGATCTCCGCGTTGCGATCCGAGCTGGACGGTATCGAAGACGACACCGAGGCGCTGATCGAGGCAATGAACGCATCGATCGCGGAGGCCGACGCGTTCATCGAATCACTGGACTGATGCGATCGGAACGAATCCGCTGAATTCGGGTCGGATTTCCTCACCCAAACCAGAACGAAGGCACATGTGGACATGCACCAGTCGCTGATCGGGGTTCTGATGCTCCTGCTCGTGGTTCCGGCCGGATTTGCGCAGCAGGAAGGCGTTGAATCGGCGGCCACCGGTTTCGCAGCCTGCCGCGCGGCGCTCGCGGACGAGGCTCGGTCTCGAGGCATCCCGGCGCGGATCGTGGACGAAGCGCTGATGCCGGTGGAGTTCCAGCCAAGAGTCATCGAGCTCGATCGTGCCCAGCCCGAATTCCGGCAGTCGTTCGCGGCTTACCTGCGGGCGCGGGTCAGCGCCGCGCGGATCAACACCGGTCGCCTGATGCTCGCCAGCTATCCCGAGCTATGGGCTCGACTGCTGGCGGAGTACGGCGTGCCGGGACGATACCTGGTGGCCTTCTGGGGCCTGGAGACAAACTACGGCGGGTTCCTCGGCGGGATGCCGACGCTCGACGTACTGGCCACGCTGGCCTGTGATGATCGACGCTCCTCGTTCTTCACCGAGCAGTTGATGACGGCACTCGGACTGGTCGACACCGAACGACTCGATCCCGACACCATGCGCGGCTCCTGGGCCGGCGCGATGGGGCATACCCAGTTCATGCCTTCGACCTGGCGAGAACATGCCGTCGACGGCGATGACGACGGCCGGATCGATCTCTGGCGCAGCATTCCCGACGCGATGGCCTCGGCCGCCAACTACCTGGCCGGTCTGGGCTGGCAGCCCGGCGAGCGCTGGGGCCGCGAGGTCCGTCTGCCCGACGACTTTCCGTATGCCCGGACCGGGCTCGATCAGCGTTACCCGCTGTCGTTATGGCGCGCGCTCGGCGTTCGGACCACCGCCGGCGAACTCGTCCCCGACCTCGACCTCGAAGGCTCGGTGCTGGTGCCGATGGGGCATCGCGGTCCGGCTTTCCTGGTCTACCCCAACTTCGAGGTGATCGTTGCCTGGAACCGTTCGCAGTCGTATGCGCTATCGGTCGGACACCTGGCCGACCGAATCGTCGGCGCGGGTCCGCTGGCCGCCGGCCTGCCGGCGATCGATCGGGCCCCTGCGCGTGGAACCATCCTCGCGCTGCAACAACGGCTGATCGAGCTGGGTCACGACCCCGGCGAGCCGGATGGCCTGATGGGGCCGGCCACGCGCGCCGCCCTACGCGACTGGCAGGACGCCCAGGGCCGAATCGCCGACGGCTATCCCGACCCCGACACGCTGGATGCCCTGGGCGTGGCGGCCAGCGGCGCTTGATGGCAACCGGGACCGACCGACCCGAGCCGGATCGATTCGGGCCGCTGCACCTGGGACAGGTGCTGTTGCTGATCGGCAGCGTGTTGCTGCTGGTCGGTGGGTGGTGGATCAATACGCATGTCGAACCGCTGCCTGATTTCGAACGCGACGGGCCGGTCGAGGTCCGCAAGCAGGCGTTCTTCGACTACCTCGCGCCGAGAATCCGCCAGGTCAACGCCGAAGTACTGGCCGAGCGGCAGCGTCTGCTGGCGCTGGAAGCCCGACTCGAGGACGGTCGGCCCGCCGGATTCCGGGACCGACGCTGGCTCCGCCAGCGGGCTGTCGACTACGAACTGGAACCCGATCCCGACCGCAGCCCGGCCGAGACGGTCGCGCTGTTGAAACCGCGCATCGATATCGTCCCGCCGGAGCTGGCGCTCGTTCAGGCCGCGGTCGAGTCTGGCTGGGGTCGATCCCGGTTCGCGCGCCAGGCCAATAACCTGTTCGGGCACTGGTGCTATGAGGCCGGCTGCGGCCTGGTGCCGCGGGACCGGACCGAGGGTGCGCGGCACGAAGTGGCCGCGTTCGAATCGCCGCGGCAGTCGGTCGAGCGCTACCTGCACAATCTGAATACGCACCCACCGTATCGGCCGTTCCGACAGCGGCGCGCCGCGGCCCGCGCGGCCGGCGAGACGCCGCGCGCGCTCGACCTCGTCAACGGCCTGTTGCGGTATTCGGAGCGGCGCGAGGCCTATGTCGACGAGATCCGCTCCGGTATCCGGACCAACCGGACGTTGATCGACGCAGCCCTGAACCCCGGAGGCGCCGACACATGATTCGAATCGTGTTCTTCCTGCTTCTCATCGGGACCATGATCGGAGCGCCGGCCGTGGGAACCCAGAACAATGCCGGTCACGCGGTGGTTCTGCTCTATCACCATGTCGCCGAAGACACGCCGGCATCGACCAGCGTGCGCCCGCACCGCTTCGCCGATCACCTGGACTGGCTGGCAGCGAACGACTACCGGGTGCTGGCGCTCGACGAGCTGGTGGGTCGCCTGGAGGCCGGTCGGCCGGTTCCGGACCGTGCCGTCGCGATTACCTTCGACGATGCCTGGGCATCGGTCCACGACATCGCCGCGCCGATGCTGGCCGAACGCGGTTGGCCGTTCACGGTGTTCGTCAATACCGACGCCGTCGATGCAGGCGAAGGGCCGGTGATGAGCTGGGACCAGTTGCGCGCGCTCCAAGCCCGGGGCGGTTCGCTGGGCAGCCACTCGGCGACGCATGCGCACATGCCGGCCCGCCGCGATGGCGAGTCAAAGGCCGACTGGCGCAGGCGCATCGACGCTGATCTGGCGCGAGCCGCGTCGAGGATCGAGGAGGAAACCGGTCAGGTCCCACGGGCCTTCGCGTATCCCTATGGCGAGGACAGCGCCGCGCTGGCCGAGCGGGTAGGGCGCGTGCACGCGTTCGCGCTGGTCCAGCGCTCCGGTGCGGTCGGTCCCGGCAGCGATTTCCTGGCGGTGCCCCGGTTTCCGCTGGCGGTCGGTTTCGATGGGCTCGATCGTCTCGAGCGGGCGGTCCGCGCGCGACCGCTGCCCGTGCGCGAGGTCCGAACGCACCCGGCCGGTGACGGCGTTCGCGCCGAGCCGCTCGACACGGCGACGCTGGTGCTCGACGACGGCGACTACCGGATCGACGCGCTGGCCTGCTATTCGTCCGGCGGCGATGCGCTGGAGCTGCATCGGCCGATGGACGCCTCCGATCGGATCGTCCGCGTGACGCTGCGCGGGCTCGACCGTCCGGGCCGCAACAAGATCAACTGCACCGCGCCGGCCGCCGACGGTAGCGGTGACTGGTACTGGTACGCCTACCAGTGGCTGCGCCCGCCGCTGGAGTAGCGGCGTCCGAGAGCCTACACTGCTGGCAACGATCGAGGACCGGAGTCGGCCATGAAGTGGGAGCGCGCGCGGCGGAGCCGCAATGTCGAGGACCGTCGAGGGCGCCGGGTCGCGGCCGGCGGCGGATTGGGGCTGGTCGGTATCGGCATCGTCGTCGTGATCGGTCTGCTGCTCGGCAAGAGTCCGGTGGAGCTGCTCGGGCTGATCCAGCAACTGGACTCGCAGGCGCCCAGCGCGCCGAGCGCGCCGGCGAATCCGCCGGACCCCGAGTCGCTGGCCTTCATCGAGGCCATCCTGGGCGAAACCGAGGATGTCTGGAGCGAATTGTTCGCGCAGCGCGGCGCGCGCTATCCCGCCCCGACGCTGGTCCTGTTCAGTGGCGTCGTCCAGTCGGCGTGCGGGCGGGCAAGCAGCGCGATGGGTCCGTTCTACTGCCCGGCCGACCAGCAGGTCTACATCGATACGTCGTTCTTCGAGCAGATGGAACGTCGACTCGGCGGCGGCGGGGATTTCGCCGAGGCCTACGTCATCGCCCACGAGGTCGGCCACCACGTCCAGACCGTGACCGGGACCACCGATGTCGTCCACCGGGCTCGCCAGCGCGGCCAGGATGTCGAAGGCGCAGACGGGCTGCTGGTGCGCCAGGAGCTGCAGGCCGATTGCTACGCCGGGGTCTGGGGTCACCGGGCGCAGCAGCGTCACCGGTGGCTGGAGCCCGGCGACATCGAGGAGGCGCTGAACACCGCCAGCGCGATCGGCGATGACCACCTGCAGCGGCAATCGCGCGGCACGGTGGTGCCGGACTCGTTCACGCACGGCACGGCCGAGCAGCGGGTGCAGTGGTTCCGGCGGGGCTTCGACAGCGGCGATCCGGCGCGCTGCGATACCTTCGCGGCCGAGCGGCTCTGAGCCGTCAGGGCTAGTGGGCCATGCGGCTAGTCAGGTAACACTCAGAGCCACTGTGCCAGTGCGAATCAAGGCGCGTTTCGCAGGGAATGGTTGTTGCCTTTCCAAGAAACGCAACGCCGGGTCGCGCCGGCACACTGGCTCCCGGAGGGCCGCCCCACAAGCGCTGTGGGCGGCACTTGTGCGACGGCTGAATGCTACCTGACTTGCCGCATGGCCCACTAGAGCGTCGCGGCCGGTTCGCGGGTGGCGTGTCGGACCAGCCGCAGGAAGTCCGGCCGGTCGATAAGCCTGAGGTTGAATTGCTCCAGATGGGGGTTCCAGAGCTGGCAGTCGCAGAACAGGAACCCGGCCTGCTCCAGCCGTCGCATCAATTCGATCAGCGCCACCTTCGAGGCGTCGCGCTCGTGGTGGAACTTGCTCTCGGCGAAGAAGACCCGGCCCACCGCAACGCCGTAGACCCCGCCGACAAGGACGCCGTCGAGGCGGACCTCCAGGCTGTGGGCATCGCCGTACCGGTGCAGTTCGTTGTACGCGGCCTGCATGTCGTCGGTAATCCAGGTGCCCTCGGCGTACTGGCGCGTCTCCGCGCAGGCCCGGATCACGGCGTCGAAGTCCTGGTTCAGCGTGGTCTCGAAGCGAGCCTGGCGGATCGTCCGCTCCAGCCGTCGCGGCACGTGCACCGCGTCGGGGATCAGAACGGCGCGCGGGTCCGGCGACCACCAGAGGATCGGTCCGCCGGGCTCGTACCACGGGAAGATGCCCTCGCGATAGCCGGCTAGCAGCCGCTCTCGCGACAGGTCGCCGCCAACCGCGATCAGGCCATCGGGGTGGCGCCCGGCGCCGGGATCCGGAAAGACCGGCGCGGAGCCCAGCACCGGCACGGCGAACGGCGCGCCGCTCATGCCGGCGCCTCCGCGTCCCGGAACGGGATCAGTTCATCGAGTTGGCGGCGGTGCTCGTCGAGCGCCCGGGCCTCCATGCCCAACCAGTGGCGGATGCCGTCGCGCAGCCCCGGGTGCTCGATCCAGTGCCAGGAACGGGTCCGGACCGGCACGAAACCGCGTCGTATCTTGTGCTCGCCCTGGGCGCCGGGCTCGAACACCTGCAGACCGTGCTCGATGCAGTACTCGATGCCGCGGTAGTAACAGCACTCGAAGTGGACGTCGCGGGTTTCCTCCAGCGCGCCCCAGTAGCGGCCGTAGAGCCGGGTCGGGGAACGCCAGAACACCGAGCAGGCGCGGTCCTCGTCGTCGCGGGTTGCCATGCAGACAAGGAATCGGCCGCCGAAGTCGCGTGCGGCGGCCCGGAAGAAGGCGGCGTTCAGGCTGGGCCGGTTGCCGTAGAGCAGGTGGGTGGTGCGGTAGCAATCGGCGACCGTGACCAGTTCGTCGCCGGTGATCGTCTCGCCGTCCAGCCAGCGGTAGCTCCAGCCATCGTTGGCCCGGCGGCGCTCCTGGCGGATGTTCTTGCGCGGCTTGGCGCGCAACGCGGCGAGGAAGTCGTCGAAGTCGCGCCAGTCGCGGTTGTGCCAGTGGTATTGCCAGCCGAAGCGGCTCAGCCAGCGGGAATCGTCGAGCACTTCGGCGTCGGAGTCGTCACCGAAATTGATCGACGCGGCCGGCAGGCCGTCGTCTTCGAGGCGCTGCTCGAGACCCTCCAGGGCCGCGGCCCGGGCGTCGGCGTCGCCGCCGAACAGCCGCGGGCCCGTGACCGGGGTGAATGGGGCGGCGAGCAGTAGCTTCGGGTACCAGGGCAGGCCGTTGCGCTGCGCCGCATCGGCCCAGGCGAAGTCGAACACGAACTCGCCGTGCGAGTGCAGCTTGATCCAGCCCGGCGCCGCCAGCCCGGCCCAGTGCCAGCCGGTGGCTCCTTCGACGCAGCCGGCCGTGGCCGCCGCCCGCAGGAAGCGCGCATCGGTGAAGGGGTTCTCGCCACGGTTCAGCGCATTCCAGCGCGCCGGATCCAGTCGGCCGAGGTCGCCCCGCTCAGGGCTGGTCGAGGAACTTTTCGGCATCCAGCGCGGCCATGCAACCGAAGCCGGCCGAGGTGATGGCCTGGCGGTAGACGTGGTCGGCGACGTCGCCGGCGGCGAACACCCCCGGGACGCTGGTGGCCGTCGCCATGCCCTCCAGGCCGCTCTTGATCCTGATGTAGCCTCCTTCCATATCGAGCTGGCCGGCAAAGATGCCGGTATTCGGGTCGTGGCCGATCGCGACGAACATCGCGTCGGCCGGAATGTCGCGCTCCTCGCCGGAGTCCACGTGCTCGATCCTCACGCCAGTGACGCCGTCGTCGTTGCCGAGGACCTCGTCGACGACGTGATCCCAGGCGAACTCGAGCTTGCCTTCCTTCTCGCGCTCGAACAGCCGGTCCTGCAGGATCTTTTCGGCCCGTAGTCGGTCGCGGCGGTGGACCAGGGTGACCTTGCTGGCGATGTTGGCCAGGTACAGCGCCTCCTCGGCCGCGGTATTGCCGCCGCCGACGACCGTGACCGGTTTGTCGCGGTAGAAGAAGCCGTCGCAGGTGGCGCAGGCCGACACGCCGCGGCCGAGGAAACGCTGCTCGGAATCGAGGCCGAGATAGCGTGCTGATGCACCGGTCGCGATGATCAACGCATCGCAGGTGTACTCGCCGCTGTCGCCGGTCAAACGGAACGGTCGTTGGCCGACATCAGCGGTGTGAATCTGGTCCAGTACGATCTCGGTCTCGAAGCGTTCGGCGTGAGCGAGCATGTCCTGCATGAGTTGAGGTCCCTGCAGCTCGGCCACGCCGCCGGGCCAGTTCTCGACCTCGGTGGTGGTCATCAACTGGCCGCCCTGCTGGATGCCGGTCACGATGGCCGGTTTCAGGTTGGCGCGTGCGGCATAGACGGCGGCGGTGTAGCCAGCCGGCCCGGAGCCGAGAATCAGCAGCCGGAAATGGCGGGAATCGGCCATGTATACTTCTCCGAAGTGGTCTGTAGATGGTGATCGGGGCGCTCCGAAGACCGCTACCTCGCGGCCCGCGGTCGTCGATCCAAGCGTTCGAACGAAGAGACTACCGCACCGTCCGCCATTCCGGCGTGGGTCTGTGAAGGTCGATTGTGGCCGACCCGAGGCCCGACGCGGGCGTGGACAGAATTTTTCTTTTCTGAAATCATGCATTAGACGCGAATCCTTCAAGGAATTCTCGCTTGGCCCGAAGCACCCGCAAAGCCAGTTCAACGTCCAGCCGTGCCGCGCGCCGCGGTTCCGGTCCCGCTCCGACCGATCGGGCCGCGCTCGAACGCCGACTGTTCGAGGCGCTGTTCCTGCTCGTCCTGGTCGTTTCCGCCTACCTGCTGTTGACGCTGATGACCCACGACGCGCGTGATCCGGGCTTCTCCCGTTCCGGCGGAGAAGTCGTCAGCAATCTGGGCGGTCGCTTCGGCGCCTGGATTTCGGATTTCTTTCTCGTGGTCATGGGATACATGGCCTGGCTGCTTCCGTTCCTGATGGGCGCCGCGGCATTCCGGCTGCTGTCGGAGCGCAGTGAGCCGGTCGGCTGGCCCGAGTGGAGCGTGCGCCTCGGTGGGCTGGTGTTGATCCTGCTGTCGGGCTGCATCCTGTTCGAGATGCAGCCGCGCGGTTCGCTGGACCATACCGGCGGCATCATCGGCAGCCTGTTGGCCGACCCGATGGTCGCCGCGATGGGCTTCACCGGGGCCTCGTTGATCAACCTCGCCATCCTGCTGGCGGGCATCACGCTGTTTACGGGGTTGTCCTGGATCACGGTCATCGACCGGACCGGTGCATACGCGATCGCGGCGGTGGCCTGGGCGATCGAGAAAGCGGGTGACGCGCGCGACTGGATGGCCGGGCGGCGCGCGCGTGCCGAGCGAGAAGAAGTGCGCAAGCGCGATACCGTCAAGCGCAAGAAGCGCCCCGAAGTCCGGATCGAACCGCGCGTCGAGGCCAAGCCGGCCGAGAAGACCAAGGCCAAGCTGGCCCAGCGCTCGTTGTTCAAGAACCTCCCGGCCGGCAGCCTGCCGCCGCTGGACCTGCTCGACGAGCCGCCCGAGCAGGAAGCGGGCTATTCGACCGACACCCTGAAGGCGATGAGTCGCCAGGTCGAGCTGAAGCTGTCCGATTTCGGCATCGAGGTCGAGGTCGTGGCCGTGCATCCGGGGCCTGTGATCACGCGGTTCGAACTGCAGCCGGCGCCGGGGGTGAAGGGCGCGCAGATCGCCAATCTGTCCAAGGACCTGGCGCGTGGCCTGAGCGTGATCTCGGTGCGTGTCGTCGACGTGATCCCGGGCAAGAGCGTGATCGGGCTGGAGATTCCCAACAGCAAGCGCGAGATCGTCTACCTGCGCGAAATCCTGGCCTCCGAGCCCTACGAGAAGTCGGGTTCGGCGCTGACACTGGGGCTGGGCAAGAGCATTTCCGGCAAGCCGATGGTCGCCGACATCGCCCGCATGCCGCACCTGCTGGTGGCCGGCACGACCGGTTCCGGCAAGTCGGTGGCCGTCAACTCGATGATTCTCAGCCTGATCTACAAGGCCAAGCCCGACCAGGTCCGGATGATCATGGTCGATCCGAAGATGCTCGAGCTGTCGGTCTACGAGGGCATCCCGCACCTGCTGGCCCCGGTCGTCACCGATATGAAGGAAGCGGCCAACGCGCTGCGCTGGTGCGTGGCCGAGATGGAGCGCCGCTACCGGTTGATGTCCCAACTCGGCGTGCGGAACCTGGCCGGGTACAACAAGAAGATCACCGAGGCCGAGGACAAGGGCGAGCCGATTCCGGATCCGCTGGTCGACCCGAGCACGCTGGCCGAGGGCGAAGACAAGCCGACGCTGGAGAAGCTCCCGTTCATCGTCGTCATCGTCGACGAGTTCGCCGACATGATGATGATCGTCGGCAAGAAGGTCGAGGAACTGATCGCGCGGCTGGCACAGAAGGCCCGTGCGTCCGGCATCCACCTGATTCTCGCGACGCAGCGGCCATCGGTGGACGTGATCACCGGCCTGATCAAGGCCAACATCCCGACCCGGATGGCGTTCCAGGTGTCCTCCCGGGTCGATTCCCGGACCATTCTCGACCAGCAGGGCGCCGAGAACCTGCTCGGCCACGGCGACATGCTGTACCTGCCGCCGGGCAGCGGCCTGCCGGAGCGCATTCACGGCGCCTTCGTCGACGACCACGAAGTCCACCAGGTCGTCGAGTGGCTGCAGGCCCAGGGGGCGCCCGACTACCTCGAGGAAGTGCTGTCCGACACCCAGACCACCGCCGATGGCCAGACCATCGGCGAGACCGGCCTGCCCGAGGCGGCGTCCGGGGACGAGACCGACGAGCTGTACGACAAGGCCGTGGCCTACGTGCTGGAAAGCCGGCGCGCATCGATTTCCGGCGTCCAGCGCCAGCTGCGGATCGGCTACAACCGCGCCGCGCGGTTGATCGAGGAGATGGAAGCCACCGGCATCGTCAGCCCGCCGGAGCACAATGGGCAGCGGGAGGTCCTGGCGCCCGCTCCTCCACCGCGGGATTGACGCTGGGGCTGCTGTGCGGCCCGTGACCGGCGCCCGGCGGTGCTCGGAATCCGATTCGCGCGCAAGCGCCCTCCAACAGGCGGATTGCCCGTTGCCGCCGGATCGAAGGTCTGTTGGAGACCGCTTGCGGGCGAAGGGAGGCCCGGCCGGTTCGCGAGCAAGCTCCCTCCAACAAGCGAACGGATCGGCCGGGGCCGGACCGAAGGCCTGTGGGAGGCTGGCTGTGCCGGCCGAGGGTGGCCCGGCCGGTTCGCGCGCGGATGCGCCCTCCCACAGTCGAACCCACTACCGGTTTCAGCCACCGTTCAGGGCAGGGCGGTCATAATCGGGGCCACTTCGAACCGGTTGATTCCCGCTGTGAAACTCCATTTCCTGATCCCGGTGCTCGCTACCCTCTTCGCCGCGCTGCCCGCGCCGGCGCAGCAGGCCGACGCCCGGGCGCTGCTCGATGCCTTTGCCGATGACCTGACCAGCCTGACCGCCGAGTTCACCCAGGTCACCGTCGACGGGCGCGACGAGGTCGTCGAACAGAGCGCCGGCCGGATGGCGTTCGAGGCGCCGGAAAAGATCCGTTGGGACTACCTCGAGCCGTTTCCACAGGTCCTGATCGCCGACGGCGAACGGCTGTGGCACTACGACGAAGCGCTGGAACAGGTCACGGTGCGGCCGCAGCCCGCGCCGGAGGATTCGCCGATGCTGGTGCTGACCCGGCCCGATCTGCTCGAGACCTTCTACCGCGTGCTGCCATCCGACCAGGCGAACGTCCTGCGCTTCGAACCGCTGTCCGACGAGGCCGGCATCGATATGGCGCGGCTGACCTTCGTCGACGGTGTGCCTTACGCGCTGGACCTGTTCGATCCCTTCGGCCAGTCGACCCGCCTGACGCTGGACAACATCGAGCGCAACCCGGCGATCCCGGCCGGGGAGTTCGTCTTCGACGTGCCCGATGGCGTCGACGTGCTCGAAGGGCTGTGAGCCGCCGACGCTGATCGACCGTCATGGCGGCCTACGGCACCATCCTGCTGCTGATCGCGCTGGGCCGCTTGTTCGCGGCCGGCCGGGTGCTGCCCGAACAGGCCGCCGATACGCTGAACCGTGTGGTCATCGTGGTCTGCCTGCCGGCGCTGATCTTCATCCATGTACCGACGCTGGAGGCCTCGTGGGCGCTGCTGCCGCTGGCGATCGTCCCCTGGCTGCTGCTGGCGCTGACGATCGGGCTTGTGCTTGCGGCATCGAAGTGGCTGGGTTTGTCGCGGCCGGTCACGGCCGTGCTGCTGGTGCTGATTCCGCTCGGCAATACCTCGTTCCTCGGCTTTCCGCTGATCGGTGCGCTGCTCGGTGAAGAGAACGTCCGCTACGCGGTGGTCTACGATCAGTTCGGCTCGTTCCTCATCGTCTGCACACACGTGCTGTTCGTGCTGGCCTGGTACGGCGACGGCCCGGCGCCGGAGCCGGCCGCCATCGTGCGCCGGGTCGTCAGCTTCCCGCCGTTCGTCGCACTGGTTGCCGCCTTGCTGTTCGGCAACGCGTGGTTCCCCGACTGGCTGATGACTCTGGCCGAACGGCTGGCCGACATGCTGCTGCCGCTGGTCACGCTGGCCGTCGGGCTGCAGTTGAAACTGAAGCTGGTGCCGGAATACCGGTTGCCGCTGGTGCTGGGGCTGGTCGGCAAGCTGGTGGTGCTGCCGGCCGCGGCGCTGGGCCTGGCGCTGCTGCTCGGCACCGAGTCGCCGATCCGCGACGTGATCGTGCTGGAATCCGCGATGCCGCCGATGATCACCGCCGCGGCGCTGGCGTCCAGTGCCCGGCTGGCCCCGCCGCTGGCCTCGGCGATGGTGGCCTGGGGTGTGCTGTTCTCGGTCGCGACCGTGCCGCTGTGGCACGGCCTGGTCGGGTTCCTCTGATCCAGCTCAGAGCAGCAGCCAGGCCGTGTAGGCGACGAAGATCGCAACTAGCACGCCGCCTTCTATCCGGTCGATCCGGCGGGCTCCGCGCACACTCATCGCCATGATCAGCAGCAGTACGGTCAGGCCCGCCATGACCGGCAGGTCACGCTGCAGCAGCGATTCGGTCACCGGCAGCGGCCGGGCCAGCCCGGCCAGACCGATGACGACCAGCGTGTTGAATAGATTGGATCCGACGATGTTGCCGACCGCCAGGTCGTGTTCGCCGCGTTTTGCTGCGACCAGCGACGAGGCCAGTTCGGGCAGCGACGTGCCGATCGCGACGATGGTCAGGCCGATGACCAGGTCGCTCAGGCCCATGGCCTGCGCGATCTCCACGGCCCCCCAGACCAGCAGACGCGAGCTGGCGATCAGGACCGCCAGGCCGATCAGCAGCCAGAGAATCTCGCGACGCGCCGAACTCGGCGGCTGCTGCGCGAGTTCCTGCTCCACGTCCGCACCGAGGCTGTCGGTGGGGCGGCGGCGGGCATCGAGCAGGCTCCAGCCCAGCAGACCGGCGAAGACCACGAGCAGGACCCCGGCATCGAGCCGGCTGATCGAACCGTCGAGCAGCTGCCAGCCGGCAATGGCGGTCACGGCCAGCAGCGCCGGCAGCTCGCGCCGGACGACCGTCGACTGGACCGCGATCGGGCCGATCAGCGCGGTCAGGCCGAGAATCAGCGCGATGTTGGTGATGTTGGACCCGTAGGCATTGCCGAGCGCGATGCCGGGATTGCCGCCCAGTGACGCCAGCACCGAAACGGTCATTTCGGGTGCGGAGGTTCCGAAGCCGACGACGATCATTCCGATCAGCAGCGGCGACATCCCGAGTCGGGCAGCCAGGTTCGAGGCCGAAACCACGAATCGTTCGGCACTCCAGAGCAGAAGCACCAGTCCACAGAGAATGGCCAGAACGGAAGTCAGCATGGCTCTGATGCTACCGGCATGCCCCGGCGTCTGCCCGGTAGAATGATCGCGACCTTCCCGGAGTGAAAGCCGTCTCATGTCCAGCGAACGACTCATCCTGACCCGGCCCGACGACTGGCACCTGCACGTGCGCGATGGTGATGCCCTGCGCGACGTGCTCGGCGCCACCGGCCGCTGCTTCGCCCGCGCGATCGTGATGCCGAACCTGAAGCCGCCGGTGACCACAGTGGCGCGGGCGGCCGAATACCGAGAGCGCATCCTCGCTGCGATGCCGGCCGAGGCGGCCTTCGAGCCGCTGATGACGCTGTACCTGACCGACAACACGTCGCCGGACGAGATTCGCCGGGCAGCCGACAGCAAGTTCGTCCACGCCGTCAAATACTACCCGGCCGGCGCGACGACAAACTCCGACAGTGGCGTGACCGACCTGGACAAGGCGATGCCGGCGCTGGAAGCGATGCAGGAGGTCGATCTGCCGCTGTTGCTGCACGGTGAGGTCACCGACGGCGAGATCGATGTGTTTGATCGCGAGGCGGTGTTCATCGAGCGCCACCTGGCGCGGTTGGTCCGCGACCTGCCGGAGCTGCGGACCGTGCTCGAGCACGTCACGACCTCGGATGCGGTCGATTTCGTGCGCGACGCGCACGACCGCGTCGCCGCCACGTTCACCGTCCACCACCTGCTGCTCAATCGCAACGCGATGTTCGATGGCGGGCTGCAGCCGCACCACTACTGCCTGCCGCTGATCAAACGCGAGCAGCATCGCCGGGCGCTGGTCGCCGCGGCCACTTCGGGAAATCCCAAGTTTTTTCTCGGCACCGATTCGGCGCCGCATGCGAAGGGCGACAAGGAAAGCGACTGCGGTTGCGCCGGGGTGTTCAGCGCGCCGGCGGCGATCGAACTCTACGCCGAGGTGTTCGAGGCCGCCGGCGCACTGGACCGGTTCGAAGCCTTCGCCAGCTTCCACGGGCCGGATTTCTATCGTTTGCCGCGCAATACCGACACCATCACGCTGGAGAAATCGACCTGGACGATGGCTGAGGAGCTGCCGTTCGTCGACAGCACGATCGTGCCGCTGCGTGCCGGGGGCGAGGTCAGCTGGCGGCTCGTAGGCTGAGTCCGGATGGACCCGATCCTGCTTTTCTTCCTGTTCGGTCTCGCGGCCGGGCTGCTGCGTGCCGAGCTCCGGCTGCCGTCGGCGATCTACGATTTCGTCTCGATGTTGCTGCTGCTGTCGATCGGCCTGAAGGGCGGCGTCGAATTGGCCAACCAGCCGTTCCTGTCCGTGCTGCCGGACGTCCTGGTCGCGATCCTGATGGGGATTGCGCTGCCCCTGATGATCTACCCGGTTCTGCGCCACGTCGGACGATTCAAGCGGCCCGACGCTGCATCGATCGCCGCGCACTACGGGTCGGTCAGCGTTGGAACCTTTGCGGTCGCGGTGGCCTGGCTGGCGACTCGGGAGATCGACTACGAGGCGCATCTTCCGCTGCTGCTGGTCGTGCTCGAGATGCCGGCGATCCTGGTCGGCATCGTGCTGGCGCGCGGGCTGCGCGCGAAGATGGACTGGCGCAGCATCGGGCACGAAGTCTTCCTCGGCAAGGGCGTCGTACTGTTGATCGGCGGCCTGCTGATCGGCTGGATCGCCGGGCCGGAAGGCGTGGCGCCCATCGGGCCGCTGTTCTTCGACCTGTTCAAGGGCATCCTGGCGGTGTTCCTGCTCGAGATGGGCCTGATCGCCGCTGCACAGGCGTCCAGCCTCAAGCGATACGGCGTGTTCCTGCTGCCCTTCGGCACGCTCGTGCCGGTCGTCTTCGCCGGCATCGGCACGGGTCTCGGCCTGCTGATGGGCATGAGTCCCGGCGGTACGATGCTGTTCGCGGTGCTGGCCGCCAGCGCGTCGTACATCGCAGTGCCTGCCGCCATGCGGATTTCCGTGCCGCAGGCCAATCCGACGCTGTCATTGACCGCCTCGCTCGGGATCACCTTCCCATTCAACGTGCTGGTCGGGATTCCGCTGTACTGGAAGTTTGCCGAATGGGCCCACGGGGCCGGGTGAGAAGCGATGGAAAGGAATGCAGGCACGATCCGCCGGCTGCTGACGATCATCACCGAAAGCGTGCTCGAAACGGCGCTGACGCGCGATCTCGAGAAGCTCGGCGCACAGGGCTTCACCATCGTCGATGCCCGCGGCAAGGGGCGCCGCGGCGTGCGCGAGGGGGGCTGGGAGGCCAGCGGCAACATCCGGGTCGACGTGGTCTGCGCCGAGGAGACCGCCCGGAAGATCGCCGCGCACGTCCAGCAGCACTACTACGACGACTACGCCATGATCGTGCTACTCGGCGACGTCGAAGTGCTGCGGCCCGAGAAATTCTGATGATCCGGTTGGGCGTAGATGCAGCCGACCTCGAGCGCGCGGCGGGCTGGTTGCGCGCCGGCCGGCTGGTCGCGCTGCCGACCGAGACCGTCTACGGGCTCGCCGCCGACGCCGCCAACCCGGACGCGGTCCGCCGGATCTTCATTGCCAAGGGCCGTCCCGCCGATCACCCGGTGATCGTGCACCTGCCGGATGCCGCGTCACTGGATGGCTGGGCCCGCGACGTTCCCGAGTCGGCCCGGCGACTGGCCGCGGCGTTCTGGCCGGGCCCGTTGACGCTGGTGCTGAAGCGCGGCCCGCGCGTCGACGACGCGATCACCGGCGGCCAGGATACGGTCGGGCTCCGGGTGCCGGCCCATCCGGTTGCCGGTGCGCTGCTGCAGCAGTTCGGCGGCGCGCTGGCGGCGCCGTCGGCCAACCGTTTCGGCCAGGTAAGCCCGACCACGGCCGACCACGTGCTCAGCGAGTTCGGCGACGAGGTGCAGGCGGTCATCGACGGCGGACCGTGTACGGTCGGTGTGGAATCGACGATCGTGGACCTGAGCGGCGACACCCCGCGGCTGCTGCGTCCCGGCATGATTCCGCTGGCCGATCTCGAAGCCGTGCTCGGCTGCAGGCTCGCCGAGGCCGGCGAGGGCGAGGGACCGAAGGCGTCCGGACGGCTGCCGTCGCACTACGCGCCGCGCGCGGAGCTTTCGATCGTGGCGTCCGACGCGCTGGCCGAGGCGGTCGCGCGGGTGCTCGAGTCCGGCGCGGTCGCCGTGCTGTCCCGGCGCGACGCGCGGGGACGCGACGATCGAGTGGCCTGGCAGCGGCTACCGGACGCACCGGACGACTACGCCCGGGAACTGTATGCCGCCCTGCGGCGCGCCGATGCCGTTTCGCCGGCCCGCATCCTGGTCGAGGCGGTCCCGGATGATCCAGCCTGGCGCGCCATCCGCGATCGTCTGGCGCGCGCCGCGGCCTGATCCGGTCGGGAAGCTCGTCAGACCGGCTGGCCGCCCTTGACCATGCCCATTACCTGGCCCATGTCGAGGGTCTGCGCCTTCTGTTCGATCTGCGGAATGTATTCGCCCTGCATCTGCTTGGCCGAGCCGAGCACCTCGTCGAAGGTGCGCTTCAGCAGCTCGGTACTCATCTGTCGGCCGCCGGCGTAGTAGCGCTTCGCGACCTGGCCCAGCGCGTAGGTGGTCGCGAACGAGAACGCCATGCCAGTCGCCGTGCGGCCCAGCCGGCCGACGCCCTTGCCGGCCGCCTTCCGGAACAGTCCGCCGATCAGCTTGCGGCCGAACTGTTCGACGTACTGCGAGGTCATGCCGACGCCCAGCGTGGCCAGGAATTCCTTGATATGGCCGCGGTCGAGCTCGACGCCGTACTGCTTGCCGATGCCGTAGACCATGCGGATCTGCAGCGGGATGATCGCCATCGAGGCCCAGGACTGCGGCAGGATTTCGAGCGCGCCGTTGAGGATGGAGTAGTTCAGGATCGACTTGTCCAGCGTGGCCTCGTCGACAGCGGGCCGCGACTCGGCCGGCGGCGGCTCGGCGGCCGCGCCGGGCGCCGTGGCCGGGACCGAGGCCTCGGTGGCCTCGACGAACTGTTCGGCCTCCTCCTCGATCTCGTCGGTTTCGGTGCCGGCCAGGCCCAGTAACCCCTTGAGCTCGTCGAGGAAGCCCCGTTCGTCGTCAGTCATCCGGCCATCGGCGTCGCAGACGCCCACTGCCACCTCGTAGGCCAGGTGCTTCTCGCCGGGGTCGTCGAGCTTCGCCACCGCATCGGCCAGCGAAGCGCGTTTCAGCAGCACGTCCTGGTAGAGAGCGCGCAGGTCGGGGGCCTCCGGCCCGGCCAGGGACTCGGCGATCGAGCGGATTTCCTCGCGCTCGTGTTCGTGCTTCGCGCCGTCGGCGAAAGCAGCGAACAGGGCGATGGTCAGCAGGGCAGTGTCGCGGTCGCGGCTGTCGGTCATGATTCAGGGCCTAGTCGATGGTCTCGTCCTTTGATCGGGGCGAACCGCTCGAGGTTCAATCGTTCCACCGATGCCAATCGATGCTCGGAACCCGATCGCCTGGCACGTCCGTCACACGAGGAGTTCGAGGTCCCGGTCCCGTCCGGCCAGAATCCGTTGTGCAGGAGGGCTTGACATTGTTCGATTACATATGTAAACCTGTAAGTGCTTACAAACGTAATCGATGAGGCGAAGCCCATGAAACCGATCAGTGACGCCGAGAGCATCCTCATGCAATCCCTTTGGCAGAGGGGCGAGGCCACGGCCGATGAACTGCGCGATGCCGTGGCCGAGCGGACCGACTGGCAGGCCGGTACGGTCAAGGCGCTGCTCAACCGGCTGCTGACGAAGGGCGCGATCCGGGCCGAACGAGAAGGGCGCCGATTCCGCTACCGGCCGGTGCTCGAGCGCGAGGAGTACGTGGCCGAGCAGAGTCGCTCGTTGATCGACCGACTGTTCGACGGCCGCGTCGCGCCGCTGGTGGCGCATTTCAGCCAGCAGGAGGCGCTGTCGAAGTCGGATATCGATGAACTGCGTCGTTTGATCGAGAAGATCGACGATGACCAGTGACCTGCTGAACGCCCTGTTCGAATCGACCCTGGTCCTGTCGCTGGGCCTGCTCGCCGTGCTGGCGCTTCGCGTTGTGTGGCGGCACTTGTTTGGGCCGAGGAATGCGCTGCTGCTCTGGATGATCGTGCCGACGGTGCTCGTCGCGGTGCTGTGGCCGGCGCCGGTGCAGCGCATCGACACGGCCGCAGAAGCGATGGCTGCGCATCCCCCGACGATCATTCCGGCAGCGCGCGATGCCGTCGTCCGGACGCTGCCCAGCCTGGTGGCAGGCCCGGCCGCATTGGCGGTCGAGGCCGCCAAACCCATCGGTGTCGCGCGGCTTGTGATCTGGGGCTGGCTGTTCGGCGCCGCGCTGATGGTGATGTTCCTGATGTTCAGTCAGTGGCGGTGGGTGCGCGCCCTCGGATCGTTGACGCGGATGCCCGACGGCACCTACCGCAGTGCGCAGCCCGCGACGGGCCCGGTCCTGGTCGGCGCATTGCGTCCGAAAATCGTGCTGCCCGAGGCATTCGAGCACCGCTACAGCCTGGAGCAGCGGGTCTTGATCCTGGCGCATGAGCGTTGCCATCTTCGCCGGGGCGACGCCCAGTTCACCCTGCTGGCCTGCATCCTGCGTTGCGTGTTCTGGTTCAATCCCCTCGTCCATATCGCCTGGCCGCACTTCCGCACCGATCTAGAACTCGCCTGCGACGCAGCAGTGCTGCGTAAGCATCCGGAGCGCCGCCGACTCTACGCCGAGACCCTGCTGGCCAGCCAGCTGGATTCGCCGCGGTTGCCGGTGGGCTGCGCCTGGCGCGGTGGAAACCCGCTCAAGAAGCGTGTCCGGATGATCGGGGCGGGCCCGGTCGACGGCCTGCGCATGGTGGTCGGGACGGCATTGATCGTCGCGGCCGGCTCCGTGGCCGCGATTGGTGCCTGGCACCAGCAGGATCCGCAGCGATTCTTCGTCGGCACGCCGATGCCGAGTCTGCAGCTGGACGTCGTACCGACGGAACCGGCCGTGGTGTCCCCTGGCCTGGCCCGAATGAATCCGCCGAGTGCACTGCCGATCCCGCAGTACGCCGTGTCGATCCGTCCGCCGGCGCAGCCCGAGTCGGCCGTCGAGGCCCCTGACCACGCCGACGCCGATGCGTCGACTGCTTCGGTCTCGGCAGCGCTGGATCCGGTTGGCGAGTCGGAAGAGGCGTCCTCTGCAGGGCCGGCCGTTGCCGAGGACTCGGCGTCGACAACACCCGAGCCCCCGTCTGAACAACTGGTCAAGGTGCAGCACGCCCAGCTGATCGAAGCGCAGCGTCCGGGATTTCCCGAATCGCGCTACCAACCTCGCCTGATCAGTTATCCGGGCATGCCGGACTCGGAGCGGCCCGCGGCCGACTGGCAACCCGAAGGAAATCTCTGGGTGCTGCTGATGCGCGTCCGGCTCGACGAGAACGGTCAGCCGCTGGACGTCGAGGTCGAGGACACCAACCTGGTCGATGGCCGCTCGGTCGATCGCTACGAGCGGTTGACCAGGGACGCGGTGCGCCGCTGGACCTTCGCCCCGGCGCGAATCGACGACCGGCCCGTCGCCTCGGAAGTGTTGCTGCCGTTCTACTTCGATACCCGGATGAATGCGCGGCCGATCGAGTTCGACCGCGGCAGCTACCAGCCGATGAGTCGCAGCATGATCGGCCAGTACGTGGACCGCTGATCGCTCGGTGGCGAGTCAGCGTTTGGGGTGGCAGTTGACCGGGTCGTGCATCATCGATCGCAAGGCAGTCGCTGGAACGCTCGCCTGCGCTTGCGTTGGCGCCGGTTCGCCGGCAAACATTCGAACGAGGAGCGAAACCATGGATATCATCCCTACGAACAAGCACATTCTTGCAGCCGCGTCGCTGCTGGCGGCGCTTTCCGCACCGTCTGCCTTCGCGCAGGACTCCGCGCCGGCCGCCGGAGAGCGATCCGCCACGGTGGATTTCGTCCCGGCATCGTTGGTCGATCCGGCGCCGCCGTCATTCCCCGGGTCGCTCGCGAAGCCGCGCCTGGTCCAGTATCCCGGCATGCCGAAGTCGGAGCAACCCGCTCCGGACTGGACGCCCGAACACGGGCTGTGGCGCTTGCCGGTCCGCGTTTCGCTCGACGCCAGCGGTGCACCAGTGGATGTCGAGATCGGTGAGCATCCGCTCAATTCGCAGGGCATGGTCCGACGCTACGAGCGCCTGGCCCTGAAGGCGGCCCGGAACTGGACCTATACGCCGGCCCGCATCGACGGATCGGCCGTCGCGTCCGAAGTCATCCTGCCGTTCTACTTCGATACCGCCCTTGCGCGACCGCTCGATCGCGATCGGGTCGGCCAGCGGACGATGCTCCCGGCGCTGTCGTGGAGCTCGATGACCGTTCGCTACGCGACGAATCGCTGAAGGATGGGAGGACGGTCGGGCCTGCAGTCCCGACCGTCCATTGCGCGCTTGCATTGAAGCGCGAGCGTTCGCAGGGGACGCGAGAAGTAAAGAGGTTTCCGGAGCGCGTGTTGGCCCAGGGGGAGCGCCGGCCGGTTTGCTGTCGCCCAGGAAGGGTTGGGTCTTTTCGCTGAGGTGAGCCGTCTCATCAGCTCGATTCATACGGCGCCGCAGAGACCCTTTCGCAAGGTCAAGCCAACCGAGCACTGGAATCGAAAAAGTTTTCATAGGACATGAGTGAATCGCAAGCCACAGCGATCCGCTCCGGGCGAGGCTTGCCTGAACTTCCTGGCGATCATCCAGCCGGGACGGCTCCGGGAGCTGCGCTGCAGTGTTCGTTTCTTGGCTAGGGGTATCAAAGGAGAAGGACGATGATGAAGCATTTCCTACAGTTCGCAGTATTTGCACTCTTTACCCAAACGGCGATGGCACAGGGACTTCTAGCGCCCAACAACTACACGACACAGAGCTCGATCCCGATGGGATGCCTCCACCTCTCGCCGTTTTTCTTTCCGGTACCGGATGAGGTCGTGTACGACGACAGCGTGAGCTTTGTTTCGAACCAACCCGGGGATACGGCGACCTATCGAGTTCGGGTATGGAGGATCGGCTGCCATGAGCCGGGACGATCGGCGATCGCGATTCACTTCCAGGAAACCGAAAGCAGTCAGGGACTGGTGTTCTATCCGTTGATGTCCCTTACTCCACCCGGTGGAGCCGAGGCCGATGCCTACGCGTTTCTCTACCCGACGTCCGAGCCGAATTTTCTTTCCCTGGGCGACGGGATCCTGAACTTCACGTCTTCGTTTTTCTCGGACGGCGTGACCTACGTAGTCGACTCGCCGAGGCGATTCCTGAGTCCCGAACAATACAATCAGGAAATCGTGCTTTCACTGTTCAATGGTGGGCCCCGGATCGATATTACTATTCCGGTCTATGACCCCTCGACGGATGCGCCACAGCTCGAAAAGCCCGGATTTCACGGTCGATACAGCGGGCAGTGGGTCATCGATGAACTCCCGAATTCGGGACTGCTGCTGCAAGTCGGTGAAGTCCCGGATACCGACCGTAACTTCGTTTTCGCGATCTGGTTCACCTACTTTGGAGGAGTCCCTACCTGGGTCGTGGGGAATCGTGACTTCGACGTTGGTGCCAACGAGATCAGCCTCGACATGCTGGCCGTCTCCGGGGGCGAGTTCCTGACACGTCCAGGATCGTTCACCAAGGATGACATCGACTTCGAGACCGCAGGCACGATGACGCTGCGGGCGAATCACTGCAACGAACTTGAAGCAGATGTCGATTTCACGCCGATCGGAGAGGGCGCAACCAGCCTGACGCTATCGCGGCTGATTCGAATTGCCGGATACGACTGCGACCAGACCCAGTGAATCCGGCCACGATGCGGCCCGATGTTTGGGGCCGCATCGTGGGCAGGAGCGAAGCAAGCGGTTCCTTGCTTGCGGGTGTGCGTGCAATCGATCGTCGCGCAGCGACGCCAGGGTCGCCGCGCCGAATGGCGCAAGACTGCGGGCCGCAGGCCCGGCATCCAATGAGAGCGGGTTCGACTCCCGCAAGTTCATTCGGCCCAAAATGAAAGGGCCGGCACGGAGGCCGACCCTTTCCCGGGGATGAGGTGGTGGAGGCGGCGGGGCCTTGCGTGTGGGTGTACACGCAATCGATCGTCGCGGAGCGACGCCAGGGTCGCCGCGCCGAATGGCGCAAGACTGCGGGCCGCAGGCCCGGCATCCAATGAGAGCGGGTTCGACTCCCGCAAGTTCATTCGGCCCAAAATGAAAGGGCCGGCACGGAGGCCGACCCTTTCCCGGGGATGAGGTGGTGGAGGCGGCGGGAGTCGAACCCGCGTCCGCAAACCATCTGATCCTGGTTCTACATGCTTAGCCCGCTCTATTGTTTCTCGTCATACTTCAGCCCGAGGGGCAGGGCATGAAGCACGACCAGTTGCGGTTTGATTTAACCCCAGGCCCCGAAACTCGACCTGAAGCGATCCTGCTGAATGATCTCCCGTCGAAAGCGCAGGCTCAAACGGGGGAGAGCAGGCTGGTTTTTAGGCAGCCAGTGCGTAGTTGTCGTCGTTGGCAACTAACAGTTTGCAGCCAGGTTTAACGAGGATTGCTGCCTCCTCGGCATGCCCCAGGGTACGTCCGATCCACGTCGAAGCCAGTACGCCCCCGGTGTTCGAAACCTATGACACGATTCCGCGCCGATGGTTCCATGACGGCACTATACATGGCTGCAACGGGTCGTGCGTTCAAGGGGGGATCCTCGCCCAAGCGCAGGGGCCGGGCCGTGGGTCAGCGCGCCTTGAGGATGCGCCCCTTCTGGCGCTCCCAGTCCCGGTCCTTCTGGGTTCGCCGCTTGTCATGCTGCTTCTTGCCCTTGGCCAGCGCGATTTCGACCTTGACCTTGCCCTTTTTCCAGTACATCGCGGTCGGGATCAGGGCGTAGCCCTTGCGTTCCACCTGGCCGATCAGCGAATCCAGCTCGCGCTTGTGCAGCAGCAGGCGGCGGGTGCGCATCGGATCGGTGTTGACGTGGGTCGAGGCCGAGGTCATCGGCTGGATGACGCAGCCGAACAGAAAGGCCTCGCCCCTGCGCAGCAGGACATGACTCTCGCTGAACTGTACGTTGCCGGCCCGCAGCGACTTGACCTCCCACCCGAGCAGCGAGATGCCGCACTCGGTCCGCTCCTCGAGGTGGTACTCGAAGCGGGCGCGCTTGTTCAGCGCAATGGTGGAGGGCGAGGAGCTCATGGTCGGGTTCTCGGGTTCGGAATCTGTGATCCGGGGCGGGCAGTCTATCGAATCGCGCGGCACAGGATCGAGCTGCTTTACGTTGCACCGGTTTGGGTATGATGCCGACCATGCCTGAAGTCAACCGATCGGCGCTGGTTACGCATTCGCCCGGGAAGATGTTCGAACTGGTCCGGGACGTCGAGCACTACCCGACGTTTCTCAGTTGGGTCAAGGACGCCGAAGTCCACGAGCAGGATCCCACCCATCAGCTGGCCTCGCTGGAGGTCAGCGTGGCCGGTGTGACCCGCCGGTTCCGCACCCGCAACGAACTGGTAGCCGCAGAGCGCCTGACCATGCACCTCGACGAGGGGCCGTTCCAGCGCTTCGGCGGGGAATGGCGGTTCGCCGATCTCGGCATCGGCTGCAAGGTCGAGCTGATACTGAGTTTCGATTTCGACAGCCCGGTGCTGGCGGCGGCCTTCAACCGAGGGTTCGTGACCGTGGCGAACCGGATGGTCGACGATTTCTGCCGCCGGGCCGACGCACTGTATGGGCGATGAGCGCATCGGAATCGAGGTGGTCGCGGCCTGGCCGGAGTGCCAGGTCCTCGTGAAGCTGGAACTGCCGACCGGCAGCAAGGTCGCCGATGCGGTTCGCGCATCCGGTCTGGTCGAACGATTCCCGGAACTCGAGATTCGCGACGATCACCTCGGCATCTTCGGCGAGTTGTGCCGGCCGGATCGAGTGCTGGACGACGGCGACCGCGTCGAGCTCTATCGTCCGCTGAAACTCGATCCCAAGACGATCCGCCGGATCAATGCCGAGCGGCAGAAGCGGGGCACCTGAGCCCGGTCAGTCCAGTGATCGGGCGGGGAATCAGCGTGGCGGTTCGGCCGTCGGTACCGGCTCGTCTTCATCGATTTCGCGCTCGTTGCGCGGCAGGATCGGCTGATTGCTGTTCGGATCGATGATCTCGAGGTCTTCCGGGTCGGTGCCCGCGATCCCGGCGTTGTCGAGGTAGCTGCCGTAGAAGTCCACAACCCGATCGTCTTCGAACACGACCGTCAGCGTCCGCTGCTCCGGATTGCGCCCGCCGAGGGCGAAGGAGTTGATGTAGTCCCAGCGGTTGTCGTGGAACGGGCTGCGCACGGCCGGGCTACCGAGCAGGACCTCGACCTGGCGCTTGGTCAGCCCCACCTCGAGCTGTTCCATATCGTCTTCATCCAGCACATTGCCTTGCGGGATGTTCTGCTTGTAGATGACGTTGCAGCCGGCCAGGAGCAGGGTGAGCGCGAGCAGAGCGAGTCGGAACATGGTTCAGGAATACCACGGCAGGAAGGACCCGAATGATACAATGGATGCAAGTTCTACCGGCGACTGCTGCCCATGACCGAAGAAACCCGTGAACTCCGCAAGGCCGGCCTGAAAGTCACGCTGCCGAGGCTGCGGATCCTGCAGTTGCTGGATGGGGCGGCGCAGAAGCACATGACCGCCGATGACGTTCATCGCAAGCTCATCGACCAGGGAGAGGACATCGGCCTGGCCACGGTCTACCGCGTGCTCAACCAGTTCGAGACCGCCGGCCTGGTGCGCAAGCACATGTTCGACGACGGCTCGGGCCGGGCGCCGCAGGCCAGCTACGAGCTGGACGAAGGTGGACACCACGACCACATGGTCGACCTGGATTCCGGCGACGTCATCGAATTCTTCGACGAAGAAATCGAACGACGGCAGGAAGAGATCGCCCGCGATCACGGGTACGAGATCATCGATCACGCGCTGGTGCTCTACGTCCAGAAGAAGGGCAGCTAGCCCCGGGCGCGCGCCGACTTCGACGGCTTTGTCGGGCCTCCGTCGCTGTCAGCCGGTATTGCCGGCCAGCAGGGCTTCTGCGTGGCGCCGGCTGGTTTCGCCGGTGGTCGAGCCCAGCATCCGGGCCAGTTCCGCCACCCGGGTTTCCCCGTCCAGTGGCTCGACGGTAACCCGCGTTTCACCACCCTCGGTTCGTTTCAGGACCCGGAACTGTCGCCGGGCGCGCGCCGCCACCTGAGCCAGGTGCGTCACGCAGAACGACTGTCCGCCTTCGCCGGCTCGCTGCAGGAATTCACCGACCTTGTGGGCGGTTTCGCCGCCGACCCCGGCATCGATCTCGTCGAAGATTCTGACCAGCCCCGCGGCCGGCTCGGCCGACGCGATGATCATGGCCAGGCTCAGGCGCGAGAGTTCTCCACCCGAGGCCACGCGCTTCAGTGAACGCGGGGGCTGGCCGGGGTTGGCGGAGAACAGGATCTCGATCCGGTCGGCGCCGTGCTCGGCCACTTCGGCCGCCTCGTCGAACTCGATCGCGAACTCCAGCCGGCCCGTCTCCATGCCCAACGCGGCGAGCGCTTCGCCGACCATAGCGGTTCGCTGATCGGCCAGCGTGCGGCGATGGTCGTGGAGGTCACGAGCCGCGTCCAGCCAGTCCGAGCGAGCGCGGTCGAGGGCCTGCGCGGCGGCTTCGCGGGCTTCGGCTGCGCCGTCGATCCGCTCGAGCCTCGCCCGCAGCTCGTGCCGGAGTTCAGGAAGATCTTCGGGCTCTCGGCGGTGCTTGCGGGCCAGGTCCATCGCCTGGCCGAGCCGCCGATCCACAGTGTCGAGCCGTTCCGGGTCCGCTTCCAGGTCGTCGGTGGTCCTGGCCAGCGCGCGCGTGGATTCCTCGAGATTGACCCGGGCCGTGCCGAGCATCTCCAGGATTTCGGTAAACGCCGTGTCGCGATCGGCCACCGGTTCGAGCGCCCGGATCGCTCGGACCGCGGCGCTCACCGCGCCTTCCTCGCTGTCGCCCTCCAGCGCGGACCGCGCTTCGCTGCAGGCCTGCTGCAGATCGTCGATCGAAGCCAGCCGGCGCTGTTCGGCCTCGAGCGAGGCCAGCTCGGCGTCGCCGAGATTCAGGTTGTCGAGTTCATCAAGCTGGAACCGCAGAAGCTCGACGTCGCTGCCTGCTTCGGCCTCGAGGTTTTCCAGCACGGTCTGTGCATCTCGATACGCGCCGGCGGCCTCGGCCACGCGCTTGCGGAGGTCGCGATCGATGCCCCGATCGAGCCAGGCGCGCTGATGGATGGGCTCGGCCAGCCGCTGATGCTCGTGCTGACCGTGGATTTCGACCAGGTGCTGGCCGAGTTCGCGCAGCTGTCCCATCGTCGCCGACTGCCCGTTGATCCATGCCCGCGAAGCGCCATCGGCCGGAACCACACGCCGAAGCAGTAGTTCGCGATCATCGTCGAGCGCCTGGTCGACCAGCCAGGCCATCGCCGGATGGCCGTCGGACAGTTCGAAGCGCGCCGAGAGGTCGGCCCGGCGCGCATCGGTGGCGACCACGCCGGTATCGGCCCGGTCGCCGAGCAGCAGCCCGAGCGCATCGATCAGGATCGATTTGCCGGCACCGGTCTCGCCGGTGATGGCACCGAATCCGGGCCCGAAGTCCAGTTCCAGCCGATCGATGATCGTGAAGTCGGTGATGGCGAGCGAGCGCAGCATCGGTGCGGTTCGGTTCCTTGGGCCCAGCCCCGGGCAGTGGTCTCTATTGTATCGGTTGGATTCGGTGCCGCCGGGCCCCATGTTGCGACGCATCAGGAAAATACGCGCATGTCCGAGTGCGCCATGAACCGAGGAGTCCACGCCGATGAGCGAACACGACCGACCGACGCAGCCGCCGACCGACGATGCCGGCGAACGGCCGGAGGCCGAAGCCGCCGACCCGAGCTGCCAGGACACGCCCTCCGGCGACAGCGAGACCGGTAGCGCCGAGGCCGAAATCCAGCGCTTGACCGATGCGCTGGCCCGCACGCAGGCCGAAATGCTCAACCACGAACGCCGCCTCGAGCGGGAGATGGAAAAGGCGCGCAAGTTCGCGCTGGAACGCCTGATGCGCGATTTCATCCAGGTGCTCGATTCGCTCGACCAGGCGCTGGCGGCCTCCGGCGACGCCGAGGGCGAAACCGCTCAGGAAGGGCTGGTGCTGACGCGCAAGCTGGCGCTGAAAGTGCTGGAGTCGCACGGGCTGGAAACGATCCATCCGGACGGCCAGCCGTTCGACGCCAACTGGCACGAAGCGATGACCGCTGCACCGAGCGAGGAGGCCGAGCCCGATACCGTGCTGCAGGTCCTGCAGACCGGATACGCGCTGCACGGCCGTCTGCTGCGGCCGGCTCGCGTGGTCGTCGCCCGGAGCCCCTGAAGACAGGAGCGAACGGGCCGGCGGTCGGTCCGGGTTGGTTTGAAATCGGAACCGCCGGGCCCCATTCACCGGATAAGCACGCGGGGAGTCGCCTCGCACCCAACTGAACTCGAATCAACGGGATGCACACGAAATGAGCAAGATCATCGGAATCGACCTGGGAACCACGAATTCGTGCGTGGCCGTGATGGAAGGCGGCAAGACGCGCGTGATCGAGAACGCCGAAGGCGATCGCACCACACCGTCGATCGTGGCCTTTACCAAGGACGACGAGGTGCTGGTCGGACAGCCGGCCAAGCGCCAGGCCGTCACCAACCCCGACCGCACGCTGTACGCGGTCAAGCGCCTGATCGGGCGCAAGTTCAATGAGAAGGTCGTCCAGAAGGACAAGGACCTGGTCAGCTACAGGATCGTCGAGGCCGACAACGGCGATGCGTGGGTCGAAGTCGACGGCAAGAAGATGGCGCCGCCGGAAATTTCCGCGCGTGTGCTGATGAAGATGAAGAAGACCGCCGAGGACTATCTGGGCGAAGAAGTCAGCGAGGCGGTGATCACCGTCCCGGCCTACTTCAACGATTCGCAGCGCCAGGCGACCAAGGATGCCGGCAAGATCGCCGGCCTGAACGTTCGTCGGATCATCAACGAGCCGACCGCCGCGGCGCTGGCCTACGGCCTCGACAAGGAAGGCAAGGACCGCAAGATCGCGGTCTACGACCTCGGCGGCGGCACCTTCGACGTCTCGATCATCGAGATCGCCGACGTCGACGGCGAGAAGCAGTTCGAGGTGCTGGCCACCAACGGCGACACCTTCCTCGGCGGCGAGGACTTCGACACCCGCCTGCTCGATTACCTGATCGCCGAGTTCAAGAAGGACCAGGGCGTCGATCTCAAGGCCGATCCGCTGGCCCTGCAGCGCCTGAAGGAAGCGGCCGAGCGGGCCAAGATCGAGCTTTCGTCCAGCCAGCAGACCGAAGTCAACCTGCCGTACATCACGGCCGACGCCTCGGGCCCGAAGCACCTCAACATCAAGGTCACCCGGGCCAAGCTGGAATCGCTGGTCGAAGAACTGGTCAAGCGCTCGATCGAACCCTGCCGGACCGCGCTGAACGATGCCGGTCTCCAGATCGGCGAAGTCGATGAGGTGATTCTGGTCGGCGGCCAGACCCGCATGCCGATGGTCCAGAAGGCCGTGCAGGAATTCTTCGGCCGGGAGCCGCGCAAGGACGTCAACCCGGATGAAGCCGTGGCCGTCGGTGCCGCGATCCAGGGCGGCGTGCTGCAGGGCGACGTCAAGGACGTGCTGCTGCTCGACGTGACCCCGCTGTCGCTGGGCATCGAGACGCTGGGTGGCGTATTCACCAAGCTGATCGAGAAGAACACCACGATCCCGACCAAGGCATCGCAGACCTTCTCGACGGCCGAGGACAACCAGAGTGCAGTCACCGTTCACGTACTGCAGGGCGAGCGCGAGCAGGCCGCGGCCAACAAGTCGCTGGCCCGGTTCGACCTGGCGGGCATTCCGCCGAAGCAGCGTGGGATGCCGCAGATCGAAGTAACCTTCGACATCGATGCCAACGGCATCCTGCACGTGTCGGCCAAGGACAAGGAGACCGGCAAGGAGCAGCGCATCGAGATCAAGGCCGGCTCGGGTCTGAGCGAGGAGGAGATCGAGAAGATGGTCTCCGACGCCGAGACGCACCGTGAAGAAGACAAGCGCTTCCAGGAACTGGTGACGGCTCGCAACAGCGCCGATGCACTGGTGCACTCGACCCGGTCGATGCTGAGCGAGCAGGGCGAACAGCTCGGCGACGATGCGAAGAAGCCGATCGAGGATGCCCTGGGCAAGGTCGAAGAAGCGATCAAGGGCGACGACAAGGACGCCATCGAGTCGGCGGTCAACGAGCTGCAGCAGGCGGCCACCGCGCTGTACCAGGCGGCCGCGCAGGCCGAGCAGGGCGCCGGCGACACTGCCGCCGACGGCGGGCCGTCGGAATCGGCCGAAGAGACGGCCGACGACGTGGTCGACGCCGAGTTCACCGAAGTGGACGACGACAAGAAGTGATCGATGCGCCGGGCCCCGCCCGGCGTCATTGCCGCCCGACGCCGCCGGCCCCCGCCGGCGGCGTTCGTCCAAGCGGACCATGTGAACAACCACGGGGCAGGGAACGGAGCAAGCGATGAGTCAACGCGACCTTTACGAAGTGCTGGGCGTGCAGCGCGGCGCCAGTGACGATGAGTTGAAGAAGGCCTATCGTCGGCTCGCGATGAAGTACCACCCGGACCGCAACCCGGACGACGACACCGCCCAGGACAAGTTCAAGGAAGCCAAGCTGGCTTACGAGGTCCTGAAGGATCCGCAGAAGCGCGCGGCCTACGACCAGTACGGTCACGACGCGATCAACGGCCAGGGGCCGGGCGGATTCGGCGGCGGACCGGGTGCGGCCGGCTTCGGTGACCTCAACGACATCTTCGGCGATATCTTCGGCGACATCTTCGGCGGGGGTCGCCGTCGCGGCGGCGGCCAGAGCCGCTCGCGGCGCGGTCACGATCTCCGCTACACGCTCGAGCTCGAGCTCGAAGAGGCGGTGCAGGGCGTGGTCCGGGACATCCGCGTGCCGGGCATCGGCAAATGCTCCGAGTGCAGCGGCTCCGGATCGAAGAGCGGGCAGATGAAGGTCTGCACCACCTGCGGCGGGGCCGGCCAGGTCCGCATGCAGCAGGGCATCTTCTCGGTCCAGCAGACCTGCCCCAACTGCGGCGGCAGCGGCCGCGAAGTCAGCGACCCCTGCACCGGCTGCGACGGCACCGGCCAGGTCCGCGAGACCCGCACGCTGCAGGTGAAGGTGCCGCCCGGCGTCGACGAGGGCGATCGGATCCGGCTGTCCGGCGAGGGCGGTGCCGGCCTGCAGGGCGGTGCGGCCGGCGACCTGTACGTCGACATCCATGTTCGCGAGCATCCGCTGTTCGAGCGCGACGGCGACCGCCTGAACGCCGAAATTCCGATCCCGGTCACCACGGCAATGCTCGGTGGCCAGATCAAGGTGCCGACGCTGGACGGCTCGGTGATGCTCAAGATTCCGGCCGAGACCCAGACCGGGCGCACGTTCCGGCTGAAGGGCAAGGGCGTGAAGTCGGTGCGCAGTTCACGCACCGGCGACCTGCTGGTGCGCGTGCTGGTCGAGACGCCGGTCAACCTGACCCGCGAGCAGAAGGAGCTGCTCAAGCGCTTCGACGAGACCCTGACCGGCTCGCAGAGCGCCGACCACAGCCCGAAATCGCGCAGCTGGACCGACAGCGTCAAGGACTTCTTCGATCGGATGGGTTTCTGAACTCGCGGACGCCTGCCGCGAACAGTCCGGGTGGTACGCGCCCGGTCGCTATAATCCCGGGACGCCGATCGGGACCCCGGATGTCGTGAAGATTCTCCTCAATGGCGCCACCGGCAAGGTCGGGCGCTGCATGCTCGCCCTGGCCGAGCAGGACGATGCGCTCGAGATCGTCGGCCGCGGTTCGCGGGCCGAACCCCTCGCGGAACCGGGCCGAGCCGACGTGCTGATCGATTTCTCCCGCCCGGCTGGGCTGGCCGATGCGCTCGCCCTGGCCGCACGGCACGGGCTGCCGGTCGTCACCGGCACCACCGGCCTCGACGACGAGAGCGAGCGCGCGCTGCGCCGGGCGGCCGAGGCGATTCCGGTGTGTCGAGCCGCGAACTTCGCGATCGGCGTCCACGTGCTCGCGCAGCTGGTTCGCGACACTGCCGAGCGGCTCGGTCCGGACTTCGACATCGAGCTGGTCGAGGCGCACCATCGCGACAAGATCGACGCACCGTCCGGCACCGCACTGAGCCTGGTCCGCGCTGCCGCAGACGGCCGCGGCCTGGAACCGGCCACTGCTCTGCGCACCGACGGCCACGCGGGCGCCGCCCGCGACCCGGCGCGGATCGGTGTGCAGGCCCTGCGCGGCGGTGACGTGGTCGGCGAGCACGAAGTCCACTTCCTCGGCGACGGTGAACGCCTGGTGCTGGCCCACCGCGCCACCGACCGCAGCCTGTTCGCCCGCGGCGCGCTGCGCGCCGCGCGCTGGCTGATCGGTCGGCCGCCGGGCCTGTACGGCCTGGACGACGTCCTGGCCGAGGACTGAGGTGACGCGGCCGTCGAGTGTGCAGTCGGCGGCCCTCGAACCGCGGGACTGGCGTACAATGCTCGCTCGAACAGGTCGCACGACGACCCTTCGACGAGCGGCGTTCCCGGCCCCGGTCCCCCGGACCCTCCGAGCGCCGCTTCGCAAATCCGGAGGCACGAATTGTCCAATCTCGATGCAGTACTGGCGCTGGAAGACGGCACGCTGTTTTCCGGCATTGGCTTCGGCGCGCCCGGCAGGGCGGTCGGCGAAGTGGTCTTCAATACCGCGATGTCCGGCTACCAGGAAATCCTGACCGACCCGAGTTATGCCGGTCAGCTGGTCACGCTGACCATGCCGCACATCGGCAACACCGGCTGCAATCCCGAGGACAACGAGTCCGACCGCGGCCGGGCGGCCGGCCTGATCGTCCGCGACTGCCCGCGCCGGGCCAGCTCCTGGCGAGCCACGCAGACGCTGCCGGAGTGGCTGGTCGAGCAGAACGTGGTCGCGATCGCCGGCATCGATACGCGCGCACTTACGGCGCTGCTGCGCGAGAAGGGCGCCCAGAACGGCTGCATCCTGACCGGCGAGTCGGTCGATCCGGCCGAGGCGCTGGAAGCCGCGCGCGCCTGTCCTCCGATGACCGGCCAGGACCTGGCCCGCGACAACACCTGCGCCGAACGCCATGACTGGACCGAGGGTTCGCCGGCGATCGAGTCGCGCACGCCGGCGGCCGTCGCTTCGGCGCCCCACGTGGTCTGCTACGACTTCGGCGCCAAGCACAACATCCTGCGGCTCCTGGTCGACGCCGGCTGCCGCGTCACGGTGGTCCCGGCCACGACGCCGGCCGACGAGGTGCTCGCGCTGTCCCCCGATGGCGTGATGCTGTCGAACGGGCCGGGCGACCCCGAGCCTTGCACCTACGCCATCGAGGCGATCGGAATCCTGCTGGACAAGAAAGTGCCGACCTTCGGCATCTGCCTCGGGCACCAACTGCTTGCGCTGGCCGGCGGCGCGAAGACCCTGAAGATGAAATTCGGTCACCACGGTGCCAACCATCCGGTCCAGGACCTGGCTACGGGACAGGTGATGATCACTTCGCAGAACCATGGATTCGCGGTCGATGAGGACAGCCTGCCGGACCGCGTCCAGGCCACTCACCGCTCGCTGTTCGACGGCAGCCTGCAGGGCATCCGGATCACCGACGCCCCGGCCATGGGCTTCCAGGGCCACCCCGAAGCCAGCCCCGGCCCCCACGACCTCCGGCCGCTGTTCGATGCGTTCGTAGCTACGATGCTTGAATCCAAAGGCAAATGAAACCGAAGATGACCGCAGATGAACGCAGATTTGAATCAGGTCAGCGAGCGCATAATCGGTTGTGCCTATACGGTGAGCTCAACGCTGGGTTGCGGATTTCTCGAAAGTGTCTACGAACGCTCTCTGGCGCTGGAAATGAGAGCGAATGGATTGAACTTCGAGCAACAGAAACGGCGTCAGGTGGGGTATCGCGAAACCGTCGTAGGCGAATTCGTAGCGGATTTCCTCGTGGAGCGGGTTTTTATCATCGAGATCAAGGCCGTGCGCGCGATCGGTTCCGAACATCAGGCCCAGCTTCTCAATTACTCGAACGCTTCGGGTCTGCGAATCGGTCTGCTGATCAATTGCGGCACACCGCGAGCGCAGGTCAAACGCATGGTCAACCGACTTCGGGAGACGTGACGTTCCTTCCGGTTTTTCATCTGCGTTCATCTGCGTTCATCTGCGGTAGGAATCCGAACCATGCCTAAACGAACGGACATTCAATCCATCCTGATCATCGGCGCCGGGCCGATCGTGATCGGGCAGGCCTGCGAGTTCGATTACTCGGGGGTCCAGGCAGTGAAGGCGCTGCGGGCGGAGGGGTACCGGGTGATCCTGGTCAACTCCAATCCGGCGACGATCATGACCGATCCGGAGACCGCCGACGCGGTGTACATCGAACCGGTCAGGTGGGACTACGTGCGTGAGGTGATCCGCAAGGAACGGCCCGACGCGCTGCTGCCGACCATGGGCGGGCAGACGGCGCTGAACTGCGCGCTGGATCTGGTCCGCGAAGGCGTGCTCGAGGAATTCGGCGTCGAACTGATCGGCGCGTCGCAGGCCGCCATCGACATGGCCGAGGACCGCGACCAGTTCAAGACGGCGATGGCCGAGATCGGCCTCGAAACGCCGACCGCCGAGGTCGCGCACACGCTGGAGGAAGCGCTGGAAATCCAGAAACGGATCGGCTTTCCGACCATCATCCGGCCCTCGTTCACGCTGGGCGGTTCCGGCGGGGGCATCGCCTACAACGCCGACGAGTTCCTCGAGATCGTCTCGCACGGCATCGAGCTGTCGCCGACCAACGAGGTGCTGCTCGAGGAGTCGGTGCTCGGCTGGAAGGAATACGAAATGGAAGTGGTCCGCGACAAGGCGGACAACTGCATCATCATCTGCTCGATCGAGAATCTCGATCCGATGGGGATCCACACGGGCGACTCGATCACCGTGGCCCCGGCCCAGACGCTGACCGACCGTGAATACCAGCGCATGCGCGATGCCTCCATCGCCGTGCTGCGCAAGATCGGCGTCGAGACCGGCGGATCGAACGTGCAGTTCGCGGTCGATCCCGACGATGGTCGGATGATCGTCATCGAAATGAATCCGCGCGTCTCGCGCTCCTCGGCGCTGGCCTCGAAAGCCACCGGTTTCCCGATCGCCAAGGTCGCGGCGAAGCTGGCCGTGGGCTACACGCTCGACGAGCTGGAAAACGAGATCACCGGCGGCGCGACGCCGGCCTCGTTCGAGCCGACCATCGACTACATTGTTACCAAGATCCCGCGCTTCGCGTTCGAGAAATTCCCGGCAGCGAGCCGCAAGTTGACTACGCAGATGAAGTCGGTCGGCGAGGCGATGGCGATCGGCCGCACGTTCAAGGAATCGGTGCAGAAGGCCCTGCGCAGCCTGGAGGTCGGACTCGACGGCTTCGATTCGATCGAGCTCGAAGCCCACCCCGACATCGATGCCGATACGCTGCTGCGCCGCGAGCTGCGCGAAGCCGGTCCGGAGCGCATCCTGTATGTCGCCGAGGCGTTCCGGCGCGGCTTGGAGTTCGATACGGTTCACCGCCTGACGCGCATCGACCCGTGGTTTCTGGACCAGATTCTCGAGCTGGTCGAGTTCGAAGCGCGGATCGCCTCGGATGGTTTCGAGGCGCTGGACGAGCCACGGCTGCGTGAACTCAAGCGTCACGGCTTTTCCGACGCCCGGCTGGCGAAGCTGCTCGGCACCTCGGAAAAGGCGCTGCGGCACCTGCGCCAGACGCTGGACGTGCGCCGGGTCTACAAGCGCGTCGATACCTGCGCGGCCGAATTCGCCACGACCACGGCCTACATGTACGGCACCTGGGAGCTGGACAACGAGGCGTGCCCGACCGATCGGCGCAAGATCATGGTCCTCGGCGGCGGGCCGAACCGGATCGGGCAGGGCATCGAGTTCGACTACTGCTGTGTGCACGCGGCCATGGCGATGCGCGAGCTCGGCTTCGAGACGCTGATGGTCAACTGCAACCCGGAGACCGTTTCGACCGACTACGACACCTCCGACCGCCTGTACTTCGAGCCGCTGACCCTCGAGGACGTGCTGGCGATCATTAACGTCGAACGGCCCGAAGGCGTGATCGTCCAGTTCGGTGGGCAGACGCCGCTGAAGCTGGCGCGCGACCTCGAAGCGGCCGGCGTTCCGATTATCGGGACCAGCCCGGACTCGATCGACCTGGCCGAGGACCGCGAACGATTCCAGGACCTGCTCAATCGGCTGGGCCTGAAACAGCCGCCGAACCGCACCGCGCGCACGCCGGATGAAGCGATCGTGCTCGCGGCAGAGGTCGGCTTTCCGCTGGTGGTGCGGCCGTCCTACGTGCTGGGCGGGCGGGCCATGGACATCGTTCATTCCGTCGATGAGCTCAAGCGCTACATGCGCGAGGCGGTCAGCGTGTCCAACGACTCGCCGGTGCTGCTCGACCGGTTCCTCGACCATGCCATCGAGGTCGACGTCGACGCGGTCTGCGACGGCGAGCGGGTCGTCATCGGCGGCATCATGGAACACATCGAGCAGGCCGGCGTGCATTCCGGCGATTCCTCGTGCAGTCTGCCGCCGTTTTCGTTGTCCGACGAGATCGTCGCCGAGGTGGCCGAGCAGACCCGCAGGATGGCGCTGGCGCTGAAGGTCATCGGGTTGATGAACGTGCAGTTCGCGGTCAAGGGCGACGAAATCTTCGTCCTCGAGGTCAACCCGCGTGCGTCTCGCACGGTGCCGTTCGTCTCCAAGGCCACCGGCGTTCCACTGGCCAAGGTCGCAGCCAACTGCATGGTCGGTGAAACGCTTGATAAACAAGGAATTACCAGCGATCTCGAGACTCGATTCTATTCAATAAAGGAGCCGGTGTTCCCGTTTATCAAGTTCCCCGGCGTCGATCCGATTCTCGGCCCGGAAATGCGTTCGACCGGCGAGTGCATGGGTCTGGGCCGGACCTTCGGCGCCGCGGTGGCGCGCGGCCAGCAGGGCGTCGGCATCCAGGCCGCGGCGTCCGGTCGCGCCTTCCTGTCGGTGCGCGACGCCGACAAGGACGACTTGCTGCCGGTCGCCCGCGAGCTGATCGAACGCGGCTTCGAGCTGGTCGCCACCGAGGGCACCTGGAACTTCCTGGTTGAAAACGACGTCCCTTGTGATTACATCAACAAGGTGATTCAGGGTCGGCCGCACATCGTCGACCTGATCAAGAACCGCGAGATCGATTACATCGTTAACACGACCGAAGGAAGGCAGGCGATCACCGACTCCTTCTCGATCCGCCGCGAAGCGTTGCAGCGGAAGGTCAATTATTCGACGACGATCGCCGGCGCCCGCGCGACGCTGCGGGCGCTCGAGCACTGGCAGGAGCGCGAGGTCAGATCGCTCGCCGAACTCCATTCAACGAACTGAGAATCGACATGTCCCAGCAGACACCGCTGACCAAGCAAGGCGCCGAGCGCCTGCGCGAAGAACTGGCTCGACTCAAGAAGGTCGAGCGCCCGAAGGTCATCGAAGCCATCGCCGAGGCGCGCGCGCACGGTGACCTGAAGGAAAACGCCGAGTATCACGCCGCGCGCGAGCAGCAGGGCTTCATCGAGGGCCGCATCCAGGAACTCGAAAGCTCGCTGTCCCATGCTCGCGTCATCGATGTCGCCGAGCTCAACGTCGAGGGCAAGGTGGTTTTCGGCGCGCGCGTCACGCTGCTTGAGGATGTCGATGATGCCGAGGAAGTCACCTGGCAGATCGTCGGGGACCTCGAGTCCAGCGTCGAGCACCGCCGCCTCGCCGTGTCGGCACCGCTGGCCCGTGCCCTGATCGGGCGCGAGGAAGGCGAGACGGTCGATGTCAAGACGCCGAACGGAATCCGGACCTACGAAATCGTCGAAGTCCGCTACGACCGCGGAGACTGAGTCCGGAATGGCCGAACGCCGACCGAGGCTGGTCGTTGCGATCCCGGTGCTCGACGCCGTGCTCGACGGCGAACTGGCCTGTCCGCCGGCCCTGCGGTCGATCCTGACTCGCGGGCGCGTCGAAGCATCCGGAGGCGATGCGGCGCTGGCCGGCGCGCTCGGCATCGACGCGCTGCCCGCGGCCGGTCCGTGTGCAGCGCTGGCCGCCGGCGACGAACCGTCGGCCGGCTCGCGCTGGTTGCGCGCCGACCCCGTTTCGCTGATGCCGGATCTGACCGCCGTGTGGCTGCGCGGCCCTGCGGCGCTGGATTGGGACCGGGCAACGATGGCCCCGCTCCAGGAGGCGCTGGCCGAAACCTTCGCGCAGGCGGGGCTCGACTGGCGTGCCCCCGCGACCGGGCGACCGGGCCGGGTCCGCCTCGATGCCGACACCGCCGTGCAGTTCACCGACCTGGTCGAGGCCCGCGGGCGCCGGCTCGACGAGATCCTGCCGCGCGGCGAGGGGGCAGGTCGATGGCACGGCCTGATCAACGAGATCCAGATGGTCTTCCACCAGTTCCGCGCGCTCGACGATCCCAACCCGGGCGGTTACGGCCTGTGGTTCTGGGGTGCCGGTCCGGTCCCGGCCGAATCGGCCGACGTCCCGGTCGTCGACCGGGTCGTCCGCGCACCCGGATCGAACGGCGATGACGGGCGGGCGCACTGGTTGGGGCGCACGGTCGAGTTGCTGGCCGGGGACGAGGCCGGGGCGGGCGGGCTCACGCTGGTCGAGGCCGAGTTCGGCGACGACGCAGCGCGCCACCTGGCCGCGCTGGATGCCCGATTGCTGCAGCCGGCCTGGGCGGCCCTGCGGCGCGGCCGCCTGAAATCGCTGCAGCTGATCGGAACCCGGCATCGCGTCGAGGCTGGCCGGTGGAGCCCGCTGGCGGCATGGCGCCGTTCGCCGCCGGGCCTGGTGTCGTGATCCGCCGCGTCCGCGTTCGCCGAAGGCCGGCCGCCACGCCGCTGCCCGGACTCGATCCGGTGGCCGCGCGCGTGCTGGCCGCGCGCGGATGCAGCCGGCCGCCGGACTACGCGCTGGCCTCGATGCTGCCGCCGACGCTGGCCGATCTCGAAGCGGCGGCCCGGCTCCTGGTCGATGCGATCGAGCAGGGACGGCGCATCCTGGTCGTCGGTGATTTCGACGCCGATGGCGCCACCGGCACGGCCGTGGCCGTTCGCGGCCTGCGTGGTCTCGGCGCCGCCGACGTGTGCTGGCGCATGCCCGACCGAATCCGCCACGGGTATGGCCTGAGCACGAAGCTGGCCGAAGAGTGCCTGGCGCTGGAACCCGACGTGCTGGTCACCGTCGATCACGGCATCAGCTCGATCGAAGGCGTGGCCCGGATGCGCGACGCCGGGGTGCGCGTGGTCGTCACCGATCACCACCTGCCGGGCCCGACGCTGCCGGCGGCCGACGTCATCGTCAACCCGAACCGGTCCGACGACGACTTCCCGTCGCCGCACCTGGCCGGTTGCGGTGTGCTGTTCTACGTCCTGATCGGCGTGCGTGCCGAACTGCGCCGGCGCGGCCACACGGCCGAATTTCGCCTCGATTCGCTACTCGACCTGGTCGCGCTGGGCACCGTTGCCGACCTGGTCCGGCTCGACGAGAACAACCGCCGACTGGTCCGCCAGGGCCTGGATCGGATCCGCCGTCGGCGCTGCACGGCCGGCGTGGCCGCGCTGCTCGAAGTCGCCGGGCGCAATCTCGCGCACGTCGCGGCCGGTGACCTGGGTTTCATCGCCGGCCCGCGCCTGAATGCGGCCGGCCGACTCGACGACATCTCGATCGGCATCCGCTGCCTGCTTACCGACGATGCCGACGAAGCCATGCGCCTGGCCGGCGAACTGGACCGCTTCAACCGCGATCGCCAGCAGCTGCAGAGCGACATGGTCGAGACCGCGCAGCAGCTGGCCGCCGAGCTGGCCGCCGGCATCGAGGGCGAGCCCGGCGGGCTGTGCCTGTACGACGCCGACTGGCACCCCGGCGTCGTCGGCCTTGTCGCCTCCAGGATCTGCGAGCAGCTCCAGCGCCCGGTGATCGCGTTCGCCCCGGCCGAACCCGGTGCGAGCGAGCTGAAGGGCTCATGCCGTTCGCCGGCCAGCGTCCACATGCGCGACCTGCTGGCCGTCCTGGATGCGCGCCACCGGGGCCTGATCGACCGGTTCGGCGGTCATGCCCGTGCTGCAGGCCTCAGCCTCGACAATGCTCGCTTCGACGACTTCCGCAAGGCCTTCGACGCTCACGTCGCCGCACTGGAGTTTCCGCCCGATGCCGTGCTGTCCGACGGATCGTTGGCGCCGGCGGAACTGACCATCGCGACCGCCGAGGCGCTGACCGAGGCCGGTCCGTGGGGACAGGGCTGGGACGAGCCGTTGTTCGACGGCCATTTCCGCGTGCTCGAACGCCGGGTGGTCGGCAAGGACCACCTGAAGATGCTGCTCGAACCCTTCGGCGGCGGTCCGGCGCTCGACGCCATCGCGTTCCGCGCCGGCGACTGGTGCCATCGAGACCTGCCCGAACCGCTGCACGTGACCTATCGGCTCGAGCTCAATCGCTGGCGAGGAAGAGTGACGCCGCAGCTCAACATCCAGCACTGGGTCGAGGGCGAAGGCTGAGGGCGGCCTGCGGCCCGCAACCCCTTGCAAGCGGTACAATGCCGGGTTTGCACGCAACGAGGCCCCACGCGTCATGGAACAGACCGCGCTGAAGAACCTGCTTGAAGACCTCTCCCGACGAGCCGAGTCGCTCAGGGGGTATCTTTGACTACGATGGCAAGGTAGAAAAACTCGAGGAAGTCAACCGTGAGCTCGAGGATCCGAAGGTCTGGGACAACGCCGAGCGCGCCCAGGATCTGAACAAGGAGCGTGCGGCGCTGGACAAGTCCGTTTCGCTGCAGCGTGAGGTGTTCGAAGGCGTGCGCGATACCGGCGAACTCCTCGACATGGCCGTCGAGGAAGACGACGCCGACACCCTGTCCAGCGTCGAGGGCGACCTGAAGTCGCTGGAGAAAACCATCGAGGAACTCGAGTTCCATCGGATGTTCTCCGGCGAGATGGACAACCGCCCGTGCTTCATCGAAATCCAGGCCGGCTCCGGCGGCACCGAGGCCCAGGACTGGGCCGAGATGCTGCTGCGTATGTACCTGCGCTGGGCCGAGTCGCGCGGCTGGGGCGCCGAACTGCTGGAGGTCTCGGCTGGTGAAGTGGCCGGGGTCAAGAGCGCGACGGTGCGCATCGAGGGTGAATTCGCCTACGGCTGGTGCCGGACCGAGACCGGTGTGCACCGGCTGGTCCGCAAGTCGCCGTTCGACTCCGGGAATCGTCGCCATACCTCGTTCGCGTCGGTGTTCGTGTCGCCTGAAATCGACGAGTCGATCGAGATCGACATCGATCCCAGCGACCTTCGCATCGACGTCTATCGTGCCTCCGGCGCCGGCGGTCAGCACGTCAACCGGACCGAGTCGGCCGTGCGCATCACGCACGAGCCCACCGGGACCGTCGTCCAGTGCCAGACCGACCGCTCGCAGCACAAGAACAAGGACCGCGCGATGGGTCAGCTGCGTGCCAAGCTCTACGAACTCGAGCTCCAGAAACAGCGCGAGAAGGCCCAGGCCGCCGAGGAAGAGAAGGCCGACATCGGCTGGGGCAGCCAGATCCGCAACTATGTCCTCGACCAGTCGCGGATCAAGGATCTCCGCACCGGCGTCGAACGCGCCGACACCCAGAAAGTCCTCGACGGCGACCTCGACGAATTCGTCGCCGCATCGCTGAAGGCGGGGCTTGAGTAAAACGAATCGACCGCGGATGAACGCAGATAAGGACGAGAAAAAAGAAGAGAAAAGAGAACACTGGGGCGTCAATTGAAGTCAAAGGGCCTTTCCGCCAGTCACTGACGTTTCGTTTTTCATCTGCGTTCATTCGCGTCCATCTGCGGTAAGAAATGAATCAAGGCTCGAACTATGACTGACCAGAACACCACCGAAGAGCATGTCGACGAGAACCGCCTGATCGCCGAGCGTCGTGCGAAGCTGGACGACCTGCGTGAGCAGGGCCAGGCGTTCCCGAACACGTTCCGGCCCGAGCATCGTGCCGATGCGCTGCTGGCGGAGTACGGCGATGCCGAGGCCTATTCACAGGAAAAGCTCGAAGCCGACAGGATTCCGGCGTCGGTGGCCGGGCGCATGGTGTCGCGGCGGATCATGGGCAAGGCGGCCTTCGTGCACATCCAGGACGGGTCCGGGCAACGCATCCAGCTGTACCTGCGTCGCGACGACCTGCCCGAGGGCGTTTACCAGGCTTTCAAGCAGTGGGACATCGGCGACATCGTCGGCGCCTCCGGCGTACTGATGCGCACGAAGACCGGCGAGCTCAGCGTGCATGCCGACGACCTGCAGCTGCTGGTCAAGTCGTTGCGACCGCTGCCGGAGAAATGGCACGGATTGCAGGACCAGGAGACCCGCTATCGCCAGCGCTACGTCGACCTGATCGCCAACCCGGACGTTCGCCGCACCTTCGAGATCCGCGCGAAGCTGATCGCCGGCATCCGTGCGTTCTTCGAGGCGCGCGGTTTCCTCGAAGTCGAGACGCCGATGATGCACCACCTGCCGGGCGGCGCCACCGCGCGGCCGTTCAAGACCCACCACAACGCGCTGGACATGGAACTGTACCTGCGCGTCGCGCCCGAGCTGCATCTGAAACGACTCGTCGTCGGCGGCTTCGAGCGGGTCTACGAGATCAACCGCAATTTCCGCAACGAGGGCGTGTCGACCCGGCACAACCCCGAGTTCACCATGCTGGAGTTCTACTGGGCCTACGCCGACTACAACGACCTGATGGACCTGACCGAGATGCTGTTGCGTCAGCTGGCCGAGGACCTGGGGTACGACGGCGCCAAGGTCGATTACCAGGGCGAGGACATCGACTTCGGCCCCGACTTCCGCCGCCTGAGCGTGGCCGATGCTGTTCGCGAGTACTACCCGGAACTGAAGGACGCCGACCTGCGTGACCGCGCCGTGCTGGCCAAGGCCTGCGCCGACCTCGGCATCCACACCGAGCAGGACTGGGGCTGGGGCAAGCTGCTGTTGGAAATCTTCGAGAAGACCGCCGAGGAGAACCTGGTCCAGCCGACCTTCATCATCGAGTACCCGACCGAAGTCTCACCCCTGTCGCGCCGCAACGACCAGGATTCGGAGGTCACGGACCGTTTCGAGCTGTTCATCGCCGGCCGCGAAATCGCCAACGGCTTCTCCGAGCTCAACGACCCGGAAGACCAGGCCGAGCGCTTCCGCGCCCAGGTCGCGGCCAAGGACGCCGGCGACGCCGAGGCCATGCACTACGACGCCGACTACATCCGCGCGCTGGAGTACGGCATGCCGCCGACGGCGGGCGAGGGCATCGGAATCGACCGGCTGGTCATGCTGTTCACCGACTCCGCCTCCATCCGCGACGTGCTTCTGTTCCCGTATCTGCGGCCGGAGGTGTGACGGCGATCACCCAGATGGTGATTGTCGCCGTAGCCGACACCGGGGTATCTTGACGACTGGCCATCACGGAGATTCGCCATGTCGTTCCGCCTCAGCGCAGGCATCGTTGGGATGCTGCTTCTGCTGTCTTCGGGCCTCGCGGCCCAGACGCTCGTGTACGAGCGCGAATTCTCGATGATTGCGGAAGCCGACAACACGCTGCGGATCGAGCTCGCTCCCGACGGCCGGCTGGTGGTCGAACGTCCCGAGTTCATGACCTGGTCGGGGCGCCACGAATTCCAGGTGTCGCCGCGCCGCTACCTGGCGCTGCGCGAGGCGTTCGAGTCGGCGTATACGGATACCGACCAGCTCCATGACGACGTCCAGCGCCGGGCTTCGAACGAAGAGTGGACCGTCACCGATCCCGAATTCTCCCGGTTCGCGCTGGTCGACGAGGCGCGCGGGCCGATGCAGCAGGTCACCGCGGTGTCGCTGGAAGCCTGGGCGGCCCGGTTCGGCGACGATCCTCGGCTCCAGCGGCTGCACGATCTCGAAGTGTCGCTGTTCGACCTGATGAATGCGCAGGCGCCGGAGGGTGAGCGATGAGCCGTCGACTGAAGATTGCGCCGGTCGGCCGCGCCCTGGTCGTCGCCGGCCTGGCCGGCACCAGCGGTATTGCACTGGCCGGAGCCTACATTTCTTCCAGCGGCAGCTTCCCCGACCGGATCACGCACCCCAGCGGATATACCGGCACCGGCGGCGTGCTCGAAGTCTCGGTCTGCATCGCCCCGACCAGCGAATCGATCACCGACATGGAGGTCTCGGTCGAGAATTCGATCTTCAACTGGAACCAGCTCACGCCGGTCAGCCCGAACCTGTTCCTCGGCGGCAGCAACGACATCCCGGCGGGGCAAATCGATTTCGAATCGACGATGGTCCACGAGATCGGCCACTGCATCGGCCTGGCCCACCCGAACGCGGCCACCGAGTCGGGGCTGCCCCCTTCGGATTTCAACTACACAAAGGCCGGCCAGGGCGCGAACGGTACGTTCGACCTCGACCCCGGTGCCGACGGCATCAGGGGCTCGGCCGACGACCTGCGCGGCGACGACATCAACCTGCACTGGTTCAATCCGTCGAACAACCCGTTCGTGCTCACCGAGCCGGTCGACGTCTCGAACTACGCCATCGACCTTGCCGACCTGCCGCCCGGCGATACCTTCGCCGCGAACCCGGACCGGACCGTCGGCGCGGCGCTCGGCTTTCCGGACAGCGAAGCGGTGATGCAGCAGGGCGCGTTCTTCGACGAGGACCAGCGCCAGCTCGGCGTCGACGACGTCGCGATGATCCGGCTGGCGGCCTCCGGACTCGACGAGACCGAGGGCACCGCCGACGACTACCAGCTGCAGCTGGTCTACGGCGGCGTGCAGAGCGGCTGCGACATCACCGTCCAGGTCACCGGCACCGCCTTCGCGTTCTGCTCGGTGGGTACCACGACCATTACCGGACGGCATCGAAGAGTGAGCTCGGCGACCGTCCAGATGGGCTCGGCGAGCAATTTCGATTGGTACTTCAACCAGACCGGAGTCGCTCCGGAGCTGATCTTCGCTGACGGTTTCGAGCCGTAGATCGGACCGCGCCCCGACCCGCAATGAAAACGCCCCGCAGCGAACTGCGGGGCGTTTTCGTGTTTGGCTCCCCGGGTCGGATTCGAACCAACGACCTAGTGATTAACAGTCACCCGCTCTAACCAGCTGAGCTACCGGGGAATGGAAGCCCACTATTTTCCTATGCGAAACCGGTTTCGTCAAGCCAGAACCGGGTTTTTCCTCAGCCGGCGCCCGGGCAGCGGAGGTGACCGGGCAGGTCGTCGACGCGCGGGCGGCCGGGGTTGGAGACGATGACGGCCCGGGCCCGCTCGGGATCGGCGCGATCGCAGATCTTCAGGGTCAGGTTGCTGCCGCCAGCGGTGCCGTCGGGCTGGTAGCGGACATGGAAGCGGCCGGCCGAGTCGATCTCGACGCCCTGCGCCGGGTTGCCGACGCGCAGCAGATCGCTTTGGTTGTCGATCCGGCGGTTGCGGTCGGGGTCGCGGAATACGATCCAGCCCGATTCCCAACGATTCCGGTCGTTGCACCGGATGCCGTCGTCCGATGGGCACATCAGCGTGAGTTCGCGCCGGGTGACTGCGTGCAGCCGGGCCAGGTTCAGGTGGGCGACCAGGTCATTGGCGGTGGCGTCGATGCGCTGTTTCTGGGCCAGCTCGGTGAAGGCCGGCACGGCCAGCCCGGTGAGAATCGCGAACAGCGCGAGTGCGGCCAGCAGCTCGATGAGGGTGAAGGCGTGGGTAGTCTTCGGCATGCAGGTGCTCCGTGGGTTCCGGAGCTGCATGATCGAAGTTCAGGTCGGGCCGGCGCGTCGGCAATCCGGCGCGACCGGGTGTAGGAAATCCGCTCGTCGTTCGGTCGGAAAGCGGCTCGGTCAGTCGTCGGACGGCAGCACCCGCCGCAGGCGCTCGACCGCGTCCTTCAGGGTGTCGAGACCGCAGGCGAAAGAGATCCGGGCGTGGCCCGGGGCGCCGAATGCGGTGCCGGGGACCAGCGCAACGCCGGTTTCCTCGAGCAGGAACTCGCACAGCGCCGCGTCGCCGTCCAGGCCCAGCGCCTCGATTGCCCCGGTGGCGTCGATGAAGACGTAGAACGCGCCTTCGCCCGGTGTGCAGGACAGGCCGGGCAGGGCGTTCAGCGCCGGTACGAGCCAGTCGTGACGCTTCCTGAACTCGGTGCACATGTGTTCGACGCAGAGCTGGCTGTCGGTCAGCGCGGCCACGGCGGCGGCCTGGCTGATCGAGCAGGGGTTGGAGGTGCTCTGGCCCTGGATTTTGCGCATCTGCTTGATCAGCTCCGGATCGCCCGCGGCGTAGCCGATCCGCCAGCCGGTCATCGCGTAGGCCTTGCTGACGCCGTTGACCACGACGGTGCGTTCCTTCAGCGACGGGCAGACCTGCGGCAGGGTGTGGAAGGGCTCGTCGGCCCACCAGATGTGCTCGTAGATGTCGTCGGTGCAGATCACGACCCGCGGGAACTCCTCGAGCACTTCGCCCAGCGCTGCCAGTTCGGCGCGCGAGTAGGCGCGGCCGGTCGGGTTGCCGGGCGAGTTCAGGATCAGCAGGCGGGTCTGTTCGGTGACGGCCGAGCGTAGCTGGGCCGGCGTGATCCGGAAGCCGCTGTCCATGGTGGTGTGCAGGGTGACCGGCGCGCCGCCGGCCAGCCGGACCATGTCCGGGTAGGACACCCAGTACGGGGCCGGGATCAGCACCTCGTCGCCCGGGTCGATCAGCGCCTGCAACAGGTTGTAGATCGACTGCTTGGCGCCGGTCGAGACCAGGATCTGGTCGCGCTGGTAGGCCAGGTCGTTGTCGCGCTGGAATTTCTCGATGATCGCGTCCTTCAGCGCCGGGGTGCCGTCGACCGCGGTGTAGCGGGTCTGCCCCTCCCGGATCGCCTCGATGGCGGCCTGCTGGATGTGGTCCGGCGTTTCGAAATCCGGCTCACCCATGCTCAGCGAGAGGATGTCGCGGCCCTGGGCCTTGAGTTCGGCCGCCTTCATCGACATCGCGATGGTGGCGGACGGTTTGACCTGGGCGACGCGCTGGGCGGTGCGGATGGACATGGCTGGACTTCCCCGTACTGGAATGGCGAACGCTCGAAGCCGGACGACGTTGCATTGCCCGGCGCTCGCCCACAATTATAGGAGGTTGAACCAGCGGCAAGGGAAAACGATGGCCAAGCGCGCGAAGGACCGACGCTTCCGGATGGCGTCCAGCTACCGTCCGGCCGGCGATCAGCCGGCTGCAATCGATGCGCTGACGGCCTCGGTGGAGCGGGGCGACCGGCACCAGACGCTGCTCGGTGTGACCGGTTCCGGCAAGACCTTCACGATGGCGAATGTCGTCGAGCGCCTGCAGCGGCCGACGCTGGTGATGGCGCCGAACAAGACCCTGGCCGCGCAGCTGTACGGCGAGTTCAAGGCCTTCTTCCCCGACAACGCGGTCGAGTACTTCGTCAGTTACTACGATTACTACCAGCCCGAGGCCTACGTGCCGGCCTCCGACACCTTCATCGAGAAGGACGCCTCGATCAACGAGCACATCGAGCAGATGCGCCTGTCGGCGACCAAGGCGCTGCTGGAGCGGCGTGATGCGTTGATCGTGGGTACCGTCTCGGCGATCTACGGCCTCGGCGATCCGTCGAGCTTCCTGAAGATGACGCTGGCGCTGGAGAAGGGCGCCGAGATCGACCAGCGAACGATCCTGCGCCGGCTGGCCGAAATGCAGTATTCCCGAAACGACTTCGAGCTCCGCCGCGGCACCTACCGGGTCCGCGGCGAGCTGATCGACGTCTTCCCGGGCGACTCGGATGAAGAGGCCGTCCGGATCGAGCTGTTCGACGACGAGATCGAGCGGATCAGCCGCTTCGATCCGCTGACCGGCGAGGTGCGCGAGACGCTGGATGAGCTGACGATCTTCCCCAAGACCCACTACGTGACCCCCCGCCAGGTGGTGCTGGACGCCACCGAGGCGATCAAGGCCGAGCTGGCCGAACGGCTGGAGCAGCTCAAGGGCGCCGGCAAGCTGCTGGAGGCGCAGCGGCTGGAACAGCGCACGCGATTCGACCTCGAAATGATGATGGAGCTGGGCTACTGCCAGGGCATCGAGAACTACTCGCGGCACCTCACGGGGCGCCAGCCCGGCGATCCGCCGCCGACGCTGTTTGACTACCTGGCCGACGACGCGCTGCTGATTCTCGATGAATCGCACGTGACCGTGCCGCAGATCGGCGGGATGTACCGCGGCGACCGGGCGCGCAAGGAAACCCTGGTCGAATACGGGTTCCGCCTGCCGTCGGCACTGGACAACCGGCCGCTGAAGTTCGAGGAGTGGGAGGAGCGCGCCCCGCAGGCCATCCACGTGTCGGCGACGCCGCGTCAGTGGGAACTCGAGCGCTCCGAGACGGTGGCCGAGCAGGTCGTGCGCCCGACCGGGCTGGTCGATCCCGAGACCGAGATCCGGCCGGTGGGCAGCCAGGTCGATGACCTGCTCGGCGAAATCCGGGACCGGGTCGGCGCCGGCGACCGGGTCCTCGTCACCACGTTGACCAAGCGGATGGCCGAGAACCTGACCGAATATCTCGCCGAGCACGACGTGCGTGTGCGCTACCTTCACTCCGACATCGACACCGTGGAACGGGTCGAGATCATCCGCGACCTCCGGCTCGGCGCGTTCGATGTGCTGGTCGGTATCAACCTGCTGCGCGAAGGTCTCGACCTGCCCGAAGTCTCGCTGGTCGCGATCCTCGATGCAGACAAGGAGGGCTTCCTGCGCTCGGAGGGCTCGCTGATCCAGACCATCGGCCGCGCGGCGCGCAACGTGCGCGGCAAGGCGATCCTCTACGCCGACAGGATCACCGACTCGATGAAGCGCGCACTCGACGAAACCGAGCGTCGCCGCGAAAAGCAGCTGGAGTTCAACGTCGACCACGGCATCACGCCGAAGACCATCGAGAAGAATATCGCCGACATCATGGCCGATGCGCACAACGCGCCCGGGGCCAAGGGCAAGGGCCGGGGCAGGAAGGATGCCCGGACGTCCCGCGCCCGCACCGCCGAGGACGCGGCCGCCTACGATCAGGAACCGCTTTCGGCCGCTGACGCCGCGAAGCGCATCGCCGAGCTGGAAAAAGCCATGTTCAAGGCCGCCGAAAACCTCGAATTCGAAGAGGCCGCCAGCATCCGCGACCGGATCCACCGGATCAAGGCGCAGGGGTTTGCGGCTTGACGGCAAGCGCGGGTCAGCAGAAAAGCAATAAGAAACCGCAGATGAATGCAGATGGACGCAGATTGAAAAATCAGTGCGATACGGCGTTCACTTCTGGCTCTGGAACTGCTGCCCGGCATAGCGCGTCGCTTCTGGTCCCGAAGCCCGGCCTTGTTCATTGATTGACTAGCGAAAAACTCCTCGCCTTTTATCTGCGTTCATCCGCGCTCATCTGCGGTAAACAGGTTTTCTCAGCACCTTTACCTGAGCCCGGTCAGGTGACTTCCGGCAGCCGGGACGAGAGCCAGGCGCCGGCGAGGCCCATGGTGGCCAGGACGACGATGACGCCGGAAACGGAAATCAGGTTGGCCAGGGCGCCGACGCTGCCGGCGATCAGCAGGACGACGCCGATGACCGTGTTGCTGACGGCGACGTAGTCGGTTCGTTTGTTGCCGCCGGCCAGGTCGACGACGTAGGTCTTGCGGCCCATCCGGACGCCGGCGTGGGCGATGGCCAGCAAGAAGAAGAACAGCGGATACAGCCAGCTGGCGCCGGCAATCGTTCCACCGAATTGCACGATCGCGACCAGGGCCAGTCCGACCAGCGCCGCGGCCGCGCCGGCGATGACCATGACCCAGCGGCTGGAGCGGTCGGCGAAGCGGCCCCAGAACGGGGCGGAGATCAGCGAGGCCACGCCGTCGGCGATCACGAAAAGGCCGAGCACCAGCAGTGCGCCCTCGGTATTCTCGTGGGCCAGCAGAATGAAGAATGGTGCGCTGAGCGCCGAGCAAAGCAGCAGCGAGCGGGCGATCACGAAGCGCCGGAACGGCGCGTCCTCGCGCAACAGGACCAGCCGCTTCAGCGCTTCGCTCAAGGCGTTGCCGCCGCCTTCGGTGGCGCCCGGTTGCTCGCGGATCGCGGCGTAGGTCGAGGCGCCGACCAGCCACAGGCCGCCGGCGATGGTCAGCAGCAGGACCCAGGTGCCGATCGCGGTGTCCGATCCATCACCGTCAAACAGCAGGAAGGTGCCGATCCCGATCGTGACCAGTCCGGCCAGGGTTTCCGACCAGCCGCTGACCCGGCCGCGCCGGGTCTTCGGCACCGTCTTGCCGAGGACGTCCTTCGAGGCCACCGAACACAGCCCGCGCGACAGGCTGAATACCACCAGCGTCCCGAGCAATCCGAACCCCGCGGCTGCCCCGGTGAGGGTCGCGGCCACGATTGCCATCGAGAACACCGCCAGCGCCTGCAGCACCGAGCCAACCACGAATACCCACTTGCGTACCGGCATGCGGCGGACGTAACTGGCGATCACGAGCTGAGGGATCAACGACCCCGATTCCCGGATCGGCACCAGGAACGCCGTGAAGACCGCCGGGGCGGACAGGGCCGCCAGCAGCCAGGCCAGGACCGTCTTCGGGTTGGCGATGGCGTCACCGAGCTTGGTGAAGAACTGCGTGGCGATCTGGAGCAGGAAGTTTCCCGGCACGACCCGGCAAGCGGAGTCCGAAATGTCGCGGCACACGCGCGCGTCCTCCTCATTGACCAGCTGCTGGTACAGGCGGTCGAAACGGGCGTCGGCGAACAGGTTGCTGATGAAGGACATGGCGTGAATTGTCTTCGGGAACCCGCGAGATTATCCACGGCAGGGCGGAAAATTGAAGTATTCAGCAAATATGCATCGATGCATATTGACAAAAATGGTAAACAATTGTAAAAACTACGGCGTCCCGTCGGAGTCGATGAAGTGAACCCGGCGGGCAGGACAAGTTTGACAGTCGGTGGGCCTGGATCCATCGCGAATTCCGGACGACCGACAGCGACCTGGAGACGAGGGGCGATGAACCGATGACCGCAGCGCGACCCGCCGAACCTTCGTCCGGCTCGACGAGTACGGCCTCGCCGAGTGTCGACTCGCCCTCCGAACGCGCCGCCCGCGCGGTCGAGCGCATGCTTCGGCCGCTGGTTCGCCTTCTCGTTGGCCGGGTCGCCTGCATCTATGTCATCCATCGGCTCAAGCGGCTGTACGTCGAGGAAGCGCGTCGCTGGCTGGAACGCAAGCACCCGGGGCAGCGCGTGACCCGATCCAAGCTGGCCATGCTGACCGGGCTCGACACGCGAACCATCGCGTCGATGGAGCACGAGCCCGAAGACGAGGTCGTCCGTGCCATCGAAGTCTGTGCCGGCAGCGTGGTCCTCGATCGATGGGTGAACCGCGACGAATTCAAGGATGGGAAGGGCGACCCGGCACCGCTCCCGATCATGGGGCCCGGCAAGACGTTCCAGGCCCTGACCGCGAGGGCGGTGGGCCGCAACATCACCGCGCACACGCTGCTGGACGCGCTGGTCGAATCCGGCAACGTGCGTGTCGATGCCGACGAGCTCGTCCACCTCGTCGACCCGGTCTATCAGCCCCTTCGGCCTTCCGAGCAGACGGCGCTGGAAATCGGCTCGCACGCGGTCGCCCGGTTGACCTCCACGATCGTCCACAACCTGGATGTCGAGCCCGGTGCGAGGCGTCTGCAGCAGGAGGGATTCAGCGCGCTCGTTCCGGCTGATCGACATTCCGAGCTCGAAACCCGGGCCAGGGTGATCCTCGAACAGCATGTCGAAACGCTGAACGCGCTGCTCGAGGAGTACGAATGCCACGAGCTGGACGACGCGGCAGAGCCGGCCGTCGTCAAGCGGATGGGGGTGGGTTGGTATGTCTTTGAATGACGGTTACGCCAGCAGCGGCGGAATGCTGCACGTTTTGTTGGGCCCGGCGGCCATGGGAGCATCGATGCCGGGTTAGTGGCGGCCATCGACGCGCATCGGTCCTTGCCCCTTTGGGCCGGTGCATGCGTCCTGGCGGTCGGGGACGGCGCTGGCCTTCGGGCAGCGCCTTTTTTTTGGTCCGGCCTCAGGCCGGTGCTCGGCCGCCGATCAGAACGGAGCGCTGCCGGGCGTGCGGGGGTAGGGAATCACGTCCCGGATGTTGCTCATGCCGGTGATGTAGGCCAGCAGGCGCTCGAAGCCGAGGCCGAAGCCGGCATGCGGCACGGTGCCATACCGACGAAGATCGAGGAACCAGTCGTAGGCGCCGGACTCCAGCTGTTCCGGCGCCATCCGGCGTTGCAGGACGTCGAGCCGCTCCTCGCGCTGGCTGCCGCCGATGATCTCACCGATGCCCGGAGCCAGCACGTCCATGGCGGCGACGGTCCTGCCGTCGTCGTTCAGGCGCATGTAGAACGCCTTGATCTCGGTCGGGTAGTTGACGACGATCACCGGGGCCTGGCAATGCTTCTCGGTCAGGTAACGCTCGTGCTCGGTCTGCAGGTCCAGGCCCCACTGGGGCGCATAGTCGAAGGTCTGGCCACTGGCCTGCAGGACGCGGATCGCCTCGGCGTAGTCCATGCGAACGAACGGGCTCTCGACCAGGCGCTCGAGGCGCTCGATCGCGGTCGGTTCGATCCGTTCGGCGAAGAAGGTCATGTCTTCGCCGCAGCGATCGAGAACCTGGCGGAAGACGGTCTTCAGGAAGTCTTCGGCAAGCAGCGCCAGTTCGTCGAGACCGGCGAACGCGATCTCCGGCTCGATCATCCAGAATTCCGCAAGGTGGCGCGCGGTGTTGGAGTTCTCGGCCCGGAAGGTCGGGCCGAAGGTGTAGACTTTGCTCAGCGCCAGGCAGTAGGCCTCGACGTTGAGCTGGCCGGAGACGGTCAGAAAGGTCTCGCGGCCGAAGAAATCCTTGCGGAAATCGACGTCGCCGTGTTCGTCGCGGGGCAGGTTGGCCAGGTCCAGGGTGCTGACGCGGAACAACTCGCCGGCACCCTCGGCGTCGGAGGCAGTGATGATCGGCGTGTTGATCCACTGGTATCCCTGGGCGTCGAAATAGTCGTGGATCGCCTTCGCCGCGGCATGCCGGACACGGGTGATCGCGCCGAAGGTATTGGTGCGCGGCCGCAGATGAGCGACCGAGCGCAGGAATTCGTAACTGTGCTGCTTCGGCTGGATCGGGTAGGTGTCCGGATCCTCGACGCCGCCGACCAGTTCGATTTCCGCGGCCTGCAGCTCGACGCTCTGGCCGCGCCCCCTGGATTCGACCAGTGTCCCGTGGCAGCGCACCGCGCAGCCCGAGGTGAGATGCAGCACCACGTCGTCGTAATTGGGCAGGTCCTTCGGCGCGACGATCTGCAGATTGCCGAAACAGGACCCGTCGTTGACGTGAAGGAACGAGAATCCGGCCTTCGAATCGCGTCGGGTGCGCACCCAGCCTTCGATGGTCAGCGGGGTGTCGACGGGGTATTCGCCGGCCATTACGGCCTTGATGCTCGCGTTGGGCATATCGATCCAGAGTGTCCGGGGAATTGAAAAATGATCTCGGGGCGCAAGATAATAGTGCAAGCGTTGACGGAAATCCTGCCCACGGTGCCAAATCCATGATGAATTCGACCGCCATCACCCTGACCGAAGCCGCCGCGGACCGCGTCGCGCACTTTCTCGCCGACCAGGGCGGGGTGGGGCTGCGCGTGGGTGTACGCCGAACCGGGTGCTCCGGCTGGGCCTACGACGTGGGGCTGGCCGAGTCGGTCGACGAGGGCGATACCGTGTTCGAGGATCGCGGCATCCGGATCGTCGTCGATCAAGACGCGCTGCCGCTGGTGGCCGGAACCTGCATCGATTTCGCCCAGCAGGGGCTCAATCGGCAGTTCGAGTTCGAAAACCCCAACGTCACCGACGAGTGTGGATGCGGCGAGAGTTTCACCGTCTCGGACTCATCGGCCTGATTCCTTCCGGTTTTTCTCCGATTGGTCTTGACTTGGCTTGAGAGATGCCCGAAAATTGCGGGCTTCGTCCGATGAAGATGGATTTTCCGGAGCGCATCGAGCGGAGGGGTACTCAAGCGGTCAACGAGGGCAGACTGTAAATCTGCTGGCTATGCCTTCGCAGGTTCGAATCCTGCCCCCTCCACCACTTCGGAATCCGACGGGTTGCGGCACGGTCAGGCGGGTGTAGTTCAACGGTAGAACCTCAGCCTTCCAAGCTGATGATGTCGGTTCGATTCCGATCACCCGCTCCAGTGTCGCCCGGATGATGACAGCGCCCGCGTAGCTCAGGCGGTAGAGCACTCCCTTGGTAAGGGAGAGGTCACTGGTTCGATTCCAGTCGTGGGCACCAGATTCGACGTCGGCCTGCAGGAACGCCCCTGCGGGTCGTCAGTGCCGGCAAAGCGCCGGCATCGATATTGACCGGCAATTGTTAACGAAAACGGAGTTTTCAGGGCATGTCCAAGGCTAAATTCGAACGTACGAAGCCGCACGTGAACGTGGGCACGATTGGTCACGTCGACCACGGCAAGACCACGCTGACGGCGGCGCTGACGAAGGTCTGCGCGGAAGCGCGCGGCGGAGAGTTCCGCGCCTACGATCAGATCGACAACGCGCCGGAAGAGCGTGCGCGCGGGATCACGATCGCGACGGCACACGTCGAGTACGAGTCGGACGCGCGCCACTACGCGCATGTCGACTGCCCGGGTCACGCCGACTACGTGAAGAACATGATCACCGGTGCGGCGCAGATGGACGGTGCGATCCTGGTGGTTTCGGCGGCCGACGGCCCGATGCCGCAGACGCGCGAGCACATTCTGCTGGCGCGCCAGGTCGGCGTGCCGCAGATTCTCGTCTACATGAACAAGGCCGACATGGTCGATGACGAGGAGCTGCTGGAGCTGGTCGAGATGGAGATTCGCGAGCTGCTGTCGAGCTACGATTTTCCGGGCGACGATACGCCGATCATCACCGGTTCGGCGCTGAAGGCGCTGGAAGGCGACGAGTCGGATATCGGCGTGCCGTCGATCCTGAAGCTGGTTCAGGCGCTGGACGAATACATTCCGACGCCGGAACGCGACACCGACAAGCCGTTCCTGATGCCGATCGAGGACGTGTTCTCGATTTCCGGCCGCGGTACGGTGGTGACGGGTCGTGTCGAGCGCGGCATCGTGACGGTGGGCGACGAGCTTGAAATCGTCGGCATCAAGGACACGACGAAGACGACCTGCACGGGCGTGGAGATGTTCCGCAAGTTGCTGGATCGCGGCGAGGCGGGCGACAACGTCGGTGTGCTGCTGCGCGGCACGAAGCGTGACGACGTCGAGCGTGGCCAGGTTCTGGCCAAGCCGGGCACGATCACGCCGCACACGAACTTCGAAGCTGAAGTGTACGTGCTGAGCAAGGAAGAGGGCGGCCGTCACACGCCGTTCTTCAAGGGCTACCGTCCGCAGTTCTACTTCCGCACGACCGACGTGACGGGTGCGGTGGAGCTGCCGGAAGGTGTCGAAATGGTGATGCCGGGCGACAACGTGAAGATCCAGGTCGAGCTGATCGCACCGATCGCCATGGAAGAAGGTCTGCGTTTCGCCATCCGCGAGGGTGGTCGGACCGTGGGTGCCGGCGTGGTTGCCAAGATCCACAAGTAACCGCGCGGCTCAGGAGCGGCCCGCGCGGCGGGTCGACTCCAGCGTGCTTTTCGCCGGCCGAGAGGGTCGGTGAAAAACAAGTGTTCTTTGACAGACTAAAGGCGTAACGGCAATGGCCGAACAGAGAATTCGTATTCGTTTGAAGGGTTTCGATCACCGCTTGATCGATCGGTCGACGCAGGAAATCGTCGATACGGCCAAGCGGACCGGAGCTCAGGTTCGCGGTCCGATCCCGCTTCCGACGCGGAAGGAGCGCTACACCGTACTGACCTCTCCGCACGTCAACAAGGACGCGCGGGATCAGTACGAGATCCGCACTCACAAACGACTGATGGACATCGTGGATCCCAACGACAAGACCGTGGATGCACTGATGAAACTCGATCTGGCCGCCGGCGTGGACGTCCAGATCAAGCTGTACTGACGAGGATAGGCAGTCATGGCAATTGGAATCGTAGGACGCAAGCGGGGTATGACCCGGGTCTTCACCGAGGACGGTACATCCGTGCCGGTGACCGTGGTCGAAGTGGCTCCGAATCGCGTGACCCAGATTCGCGACATCGAACGCGACGGGTACGCGGCCATCCAGGTCACCACCGGCAACCGCCGTGCGTCTTTGGTCAACCAGCCCCTCGCAGGTCATTTCCGCAAGGCCGGCGTCGAGCCGGGTGAGGGTCTTTGGGAATTCCGCATCGAAACCGGTCAAGGCGACCTGCCGGAAGTCGGGTCCGAGATCACCGTGGAGCGGTTCACCGACGGCCAGAAGGTCGACGTGACCGGCACCAGCAAGGGCAAGGGCTTCGCCGGCGTCGTCAAGCGCCATAATTTCCGGACCCAGGACGCCACGCACGGCAACTCGCTGTCGCACCGGGCGCCGGGGTCGATCGGCCAGTGCCAGACGCCGGGTCGCGTCTTCAAGGGCAAGAAGATGGCCGGTCACATGGGCGCCGAGCGAGTCACCACCCAGAATCTCGAAGTCGTGCGCGTCGACAAGGACCGCAACCTGCTGCTGATCCGCGGTGCCGTTCCGGGTGCGCCCGGCGGCCACGTCGTGGTCTGCCCGGCGGTGAAGGCTTAACAGGAAGGAAGGCAATCATGGAACTTGCAATCACTGGCGGCAGCAGCAAGATCACGGTCGACGACACCGTGTTCGACCGTCCGTTCTCCGAGGCGCTGGTCCACCAGGTGGTCACCGCGTACCTCGCGGGCGCACGTGCCGGCACCAAGGCCCAGAAGAACCGCTCCGCGGTATCCGGCGGCGGCCGCAAGCCGTGGCGCCAGAAGGGCACGGGCAACGCTCGCGCCGGCACTATCCGCAGCCCGCTGTGGCGCAGCGGCGGCGTGACGTTTGCCGCGCAGCCGCGCGATCATTCGCAGAAGGTCAACCGCAAGATGTACCGCGGTGCAATCAAGGCCATCCTGTCCGAACTGGTCCGCCAGGAACGGCTGATGGTCGTCGAATCGCTGGGCGTTGACGAGCCGAAGACCCGCGTTCTGGCCGAGCAGCTCCAGGCCATGGGCGTCGACAGGGGTCTGATCGTCGATGCGGAACTGGATACCAACCTGTTCCTGGCCAGCCGCAATCTCCCGGGCGTGTTCGTCGTGACCGTCGACCAGATGGACCCGGTCAGCCTCGTGGGTGCCGACAAGGTGGTTTTGACCACCGCTGCAATCACCAGGATTCAGGAGTGGCTGGCATGAACAAGGAACGCATGTATCAGATCGTGCGGATGCCGCACGTTTCGGAAAAGACCGCACGCCTGCAGGCTGACTCGAACCAGTACGTGTTCGAAGTGGCCGGCGACGCCGTGAAGGCGGAGATTCGCGAGGCGGTCGAGGGCCTGTTCGACGTGAAGGTCGACAACGTCAGCGTTGTCAACGTCAAGGGCAAGAGCAAGAGCTTCCGGATGCGTCCGGGTCGTCAGAAGAGCTGGAAGAAGGCCTATGTGCGCCTTCAGGCCGGTCAGACGATCGAACAGCTCAGCGCAGACTAACGAATAGCCGGGAACGCAAGCATGGCAATCGTCAAGGCAAAACCAACATCTCCGGGCCGTCGCGGTCTGGTGCGCGTCCGCCACGATCATCTGTGGAAGGGCAAGCCGCACCAGGCGCTGACCGAAGCCAAGAGCTCGACCGGCGGCCGTAACAACAACGGCCGGATCACCACCCGTCATCAGGGCGGTGGTCACAAGCAGCGCTATCGCGTCGTCGATTTCAAGCGCGACAAGGACGGCATCCGCGGTTCGGTCGAGCGGGTCGAATACGATCCGAATCGCAGTGCGCACATCGCGTTGATCAAGTACGCAGACGGTGAGCGGCGTTATATCCTCGCGCCGAAGAATCTGTTCGCGGGCGACGACGTGATGAGCGGATCGGAAGCGCCGATCAAGCCGGGCAACGCGATGAAGCTGAACTCGATTCCGGTCGGAACGACGATCCACAACGTGGAGATGAAGCCGGGCAAGGGCGGTCAGATGGCACGCTCTGCCGGTGCGTCGGTCCAGCTGGTTGCGCGCGAAGGCCGCTACGCCACGCTGCTTCTTCGCTCCGGCGAGATGCGCAAGATTCATGTGCACTGCCGCGCGACGATAGGCCAGGTCTCGAACAGCGAGCACAACCTCGAAAAGCTGGGCAAGGCCGGCGCCAAACGCTGGCGCGGTGTTCGCCCGACCGTTCGCGGTGTGGTCATGAACCCGGTCGACCATCCCCATGGGGGTGGTGAAGGCAAGACCTCGGGCGGCCGTCATCCGGTCACGCCCTGGGGTGTGCAGACCAAGGGCAAGCGCACGCGGACCAACAAGCGCACGAGCAAGTTCATTATCCGCACGCGCAAGAAACGCAAGTAACAGGAAACCGCAATGCCACGTTCACTGAAGAAAGGGCCGTTCATCGACCACCACCTGCACGCCAAGGTGGAGGCCGCTCTGGAGTCCAACAACAAGCGTCCGATCAAGACCTGGTCGCGCCGCTCGATGATCATGCCGGACATGGTCGGGCTGACGATTGCCGTTCACAACGGTCGCCAGCACGTGCCGGTGTTGATCAACGAGAACATGGTCGGCCACAAGCTGGGTGAATTCGCACCGACGCGGACGTTCAAGGGCCACCAGGCCGACCGCAAGACGAAGTAAGGATGGAACTGTCCATGGAAGCGACTGCAAAATTGCGAGGCGCGCGGATCTCGGCACAGAAGGCACGGCTGGTTGCGGATCAGGTCCGCGGTCTGCCCGTGGAAAAGGCCGATGAACTGCTCAGCTTCAGCACCAAGAAGGGTGCGCACCTGGTGCGCAAGGTTCTGCTGAGCGCAGTGGCCAATGCCGAGCACAACCAGGGTGCGGATATCGACGAACTGACCGTCAGCCGCATCATGGTCGACGAGGGCCCGACGCTGAAGCGCGGCCGGGCACGTGCCAAGGGCCGGTACACCCGGATCCTGAAGCGCACGAGCCATATCACGATCACGGTCGCGGAGAAATAAGGAACTGTTATGGGTCACAAGGTACATCCAACCGGCATTCGCCTCGGCATCTCCAAGGATTGGGATGCTCGCTGGTACGCCGAACGCAAGGAGTTCGCCGCGAACCTGAACAGCGACCTCGCCGCGCGCCAGTTCATTGGTAAGGAACTGGCTCAGGCTGCGGTCAGCCGTGTTCAGATCGAACGTCCGGCCAAGCAGGCGCAGGTCACGATTCATACCGCGCGCCCGGGCATCGTGATCGGCAAGAAGGGCGAGGATATCGAGCGCCTGCGCCGCAAGCTCACCGACATCCTCGGTGTGCCCACGGCCGTCAGCGTCAGCGAAATTCGCAAGCCGGAGCTGGACGCCAAGCTCGTCGCCGACAGCATCGCCCAGCAGCTGGAGCGCCGGATCATGTTCCGCCGCGCCATGAAGCGCGCTGTCGGCAATGCGATCCGGCTCGGCGCCCAGGGCATCAAGGTGCAGGTCGGCGGTCGGCTGAATGGCGCCGACATCGCTCGCAGCGAGTGGTATCGCGAAGGTCGCGTGCCGCTGCACACGCTGCGCGCCAACGTCGACTACGGCGTGTCCACCGCCCGGACCACCTACGGCGTCATCGGCGTCAAGGTCTGGGTCTACACCGGTGACGTGTTCGACCTGCACGCCGAGAAGCAGGAAGAAAAGAAGAAGTCGTCCGGAAAGGGCGGTCGGGAGAACTGAGATGCTGCAGCCGAAACGAACCAAATTCCGCAAGACCCAGAAGGGTCGTAATCGCGGTCTCGCCCAAGTCGGCAACAAGGTCAGCTTCGGTGAGTACGCGCTGCAGGCCACGACTCGTGGCTTCATAACCGCGCGTCAGATCGAAGCCGCTCGTCGTGCGATTACGCGACACGTCAAGCGTGGCGGCAAGCTCTGGATTCGCGTGTTCCCCGACAAGCCGATTACCAACAAGCCGGTCGAAGTCCGCATGGGCAAGGGTAAGGGCAATGTCGAGTACTGGGTTGCGCCGATTCAGCCTGGCCGAGTGATTTACGAGATTCAGGGCGTCAGCGAAGACGTCGCGCGGGAGGCATTCCGCCGCGCCGCTGCCAAGCTGAGCGTCAAGACCACGATGGTTGCGAGGTCGCTGTGATGAAGGCCAAGGAAATTCAGGGCAAGTCAGAGCAGGAACTCAAGGACCTGCTTGTGGACCTGCGTAAAGAGCAGTTCGAACTGCGCATGCAGCTGGGTACCGGTCAGCTGACCGAGCCACACAAGCTGCGCCAGGTGCGACGCGACATCGCGCGCGTCAAGACGGTATTGAATCAGCCGCAGGGTGAACAGGCATGAGCGAGAACAACGAAAAAACGCGCGTCGAGCACGTCCAGACCGGGAAGGTCATCAGCAACAAGATGGACAAGACCGTGACCGTGCGCCTGGAGCGCATGCTGAAGCACCCGCTGTACGGCAAGTACATCCGTCGCTCCAGCAAGGTGCACGCGCACGACGAAAACAATGAGTGCAACGAAGGCGATACCGTGCGCATCGCGCCGGGCCGCCCGCTTTCCAAGTCGAAGAGCTGGAAAGTGGTCGAAATCGTCGAGCGCGCACAGTAAGCCGAGGCGGAGCAGACAATGATTCAGATGCAGAGCAGACTGTCGGCGGCGGACAACAGCGGTGCCCGTGAGCTGATGTGTATCAAGGTGCTGGGTGGCTCCAAGCGCCGGTACGCCAACATCGGCGACGTCATCAAGGTGACGGTCAAGGATGCCATTCCGCGCGGCAAGGTCAAGAAAGGCGAGGTGTACAACGCCGTCGTCGTCCGGACCCGCAAGGGCGTGCGTCGTCGTGACGGATCGCTGATCCGATTCGACGGGAACGCCGCGGTGATCCTGAACAACAAGCTGGAGCCGATCGGAACCCGGATCTTCGGGCCGGTGACGCGCGAGCTGCGCGGCGAGCGGTTCATGAAGATCATTTCGCTGGCACCGGAAGTGCTGTAAGGAGTTCAGACATGCAACGCATTCGCAAGGGTGACGAAGTGATCGTGATCGCGGGCCGCAGCAAGGGCCAGCGTGGACACGTTCTCAAGGTCCTGACGGACGACCGCTATCTGGTCGAGAACGTGAACATGGTCAAGCGTCACATGAAGCCGGATCCGCAGCGTCAGCAGCCGGGCGGGATCGTCGAGCGCGAAGCTCCGATCCATGCGTCCAACGTGATGCTGTACAACCCGGCTACCGATCGAGGTGACCGGGTCGGATTCAAGATGCTGGAGGACGGCCGCAAGGTTCGCGTGTTCCGTTCCACCGGCGAAGTCGTCGATATTTGAGGCCAAGAAGATGAGCAGGTTGCAGGAATTCTATCGGGATACCGTGGCGGGCCAGCTGAAGGAAAAGTTCGGCTATGCCAACGTCATGCAGGTGCCCCGGATCGAGAAGATCACGATCAACATGGGTCTCGGCGAGGCTGTGGCCGACAAGAAGGTCATCGAGAAGGCCGTCGGCGATCTGACCAAGCTGGCAGGCCAGAAGCCGATCGTCACGGCGGCGCGCAAGTCGGTCGCGAGCTTCAAGATCCGCGACGGCTACCCGATCGGCGCCAAGGTGACGCTGCGCAGCGAGCGCATGTACGAGTTCCTGGACCGCCTGATCAGTATTGCGCTGCCGCGGGTCCGTGATTTCCGCGGAATCAGCCCGAAAGGATTCGACGGACGGGGTAATTTCAACCTCGGCGTCAAGGAGCAGATCATCTTCCCGGAAATCAACTACGACGAGGTCGACGCGATCCGAGGCATGGATATCGCGATCACGACCAGCGCCAAGGACAACGAGGAAGGCAAGGCGCTTCTCGAAGCGTTCGGTTTCCCGTTCCGCGACCGTTAAGGAGAATTAGAGGACTATGGCCAAGAAATCCATGATCGCGCGTGACGAGAAGCGGGCCGAACTGGCCGGCAAGTATGCCGCCAAGCGAGCCGAACTCAAGCGCATCATCGCCGACCAGGACGTCGACTTCGAAGAGAAGCAGGCGGCCATCTTCGCGCTGAGCAAGCTCCCCCGGGACTCGAGCCCGGCGCGTGGCCGCAACCGCTGTCAGCAGACCGGTCGTCCGCGCGGCTACTACCGCAAGTTCGGCCTGGCGCGCAACAAGCTGCGCGAAGCCGCGATGAACGGCGACATCCCCGGCCTGCGCAAGGCCAGCTGGTAAGAGGATCGAAGACGATGAGTATGAATGACCCGATCGCCGACATGCTCTCGCGCATCCGTAATGCGCAGGCAGTTAACAAGAAGAGTGTGTCCATGCCGGTCTCCAAGGTCAAGGTGGCGATCGCCGAGGTGCTGAAGGAAGAAGGCTACGTCCTCGACTTCCGCACCACCGGCGAAGGCACGACTGCCGAGCTGGAGATCGAACTCAAGTACATGAACGGACGTGGCGTGATCGATTCGCTTCGGCGCGTAAGCAAGCCGGGACGGCGCCTGTACTTCAATTCCGGCGACCTGCCGCGCGTGCAGGACGGTCTCGGTGTGGCTATCGTCAGTACGTCGAAAGGCGTGATGACCGATGTTCGCGCGCGCCGGGAAGGCCACGGCGGCGAAGTGCTCTGCACTATCGCCTGACGGAGAGACCGAGATGTCCAGAATTGCCAACAACCCGATCGAGCTGCCGAAGGCGGTCCAGTTCAACCAGGACGGCCAGACCGTCAAGGTCAAAGGCCCCAACGGCGAGCTGCAGATGAACCTGCACCCGACCGTGGAACTGTCGAACGACGACGGGACGCTGAAGTTTGCCCCGGCGACGAACGGCACGACGGCCATGGCCGGCACGATGCGTGCACTGGTCAACAACATGGTCGTGGGCGTCACCGACGGTTTCGAGAAGAAGCTGAATCTCATCGGCGTCGGCTACCGCGCGCAGGCCCAGGGCAGCAAGCTCAACCTGCAGCTCGGATTCAGTCACCCGGTGGATTTCGAAGTGCCGCAGGGCGTGACCGTCGAGACTCCGAGCCAGACCGAGATCGTCATCAAGGGTGCCGACAAACAACTCGTCGGGCAGGTCGCGGCCAAGATCCGCGGATATCGTCCCCCGGAGCCCTACAAGGGCAAGGGTGTTCGCTACGCCGATGAGCGCGTGGTGATGAAGGAAGCCAAGAAGGCCTGATGCAAGGACGCATTGAAATGAGCCAGAAGAATGAATCCCGACTCCGCCGCGCCCGCAAGGCGCGTGCTCGAATCGCACGCGGCGAAAAGCCCCGTCTCTCCGTGTTTCGGACCGGCCGGCACATGTATGCCCAGGTCCTGACTGCGGAAGGCGATCGGACGATTGCCGCGGCATCCACCGTGCAGGCCGACCTGCGCAAGGAACTGAAGTCCACCAGCGACCGCGAAGCGGCCGCGGCCGTGGGCAAGTCGATTGCTGCCAAGGCGCTGGCCGAGGGCATCGACGAGGTCGCGTTCGACCGCTCCGGATTCAAGTACCACGGTCGAGTGAAGTCGCTGGCCGACGCTGCCCGCGAAGCGGGTCTGAAGTTTTAATCGATACGATTTTGGACAACTGATATGGCTAGAGAACACGAACGGTCCGATGACTTCATCGAGAAGCTGGTAGCGGTCAACCGAGTGGCCAAGGTCGTCAAGGGTGGCCGACAGTTCGGCTTTACCGCGCTGACTGTGGTCGGTGACGGTGACGGCAAGGTCGGATTCGGCTACGGCAAGGCGCGCGAAGTGCCGCTGGCAATCCAGAAGGCGATGGAAAAGGCCCGTCGCGACATGAAGCGCATTCCGCTGAACCAGGGCACGCTGTGGCATCCGGTCAAGGCGCGTCACAGCGGCTCGCGGATCTATATGCAGCCCGCTTCCGACGGTACCGGCGTGATCGCCGGTGGCCCGATGCGCGCCGTGTTCGAGGCCGTCGGCGTCCAGAACGTTCTGGCCAAGAGTGTCGGCTCGAACAACCCGATCAACCTGGTCCGCGCCACCATCAAGGGGCTTGAGGCGATGGCGTCTCCGGAGTCCGTGGCGGCCAAGCGGGGCAAGAGCGTCGAGGAGATCCTGGAAAACCATGGCTAAGAAGACACCCGGCCGCGTGCGCGTGACTCTGGTCCGCAGCCCGAACGGCACCATCGGCAAGCACCGTGAAACGGTTCGCGGCCTCGGATTGCGACGGATGCATCACACCGTCGAGCTCGAGGACACCCCGGCCGTGCGCGGAATGATCAACAAGGTCAACTACCTGGTGCGCGTCGAGGACGTCTGACGACCTCTGATTGCACCCGACACAGATCGAATTGACGGATATCATCATGAAACTGAATTCCATCCAGCCGGCGGAAGGATCGAAGCGCAGCCGCAAGCGCGTGGGTCGCGGCATCGGTTCCGGTCTCGGCAAGACCGGCGGCCGTGGCCACAAGGGCCAGAAGTCCCGCTCCGGCGGCTTCACCAAATCCGGTTTCGAGGGCGGCCAGATGCCGCTGCAGCGTCGCCTGCCTAAGGTCGGCTTCAACTCGGCCGTGAATACCTTCACGCGTGAGCTGCGCCTGTACCAGGTCAACAGCCTGGACGCCGATGTCGTCGATCTCGACACGCTGAAGAACGCCGGTGTCGTGCCGCGCTCGACCCGTCGTGTCAAGGTCATCAACACCGGTGAGCTGAATCGCGCCGTGACGATCAAGGGTCTCGAGGTCACGGCCGGCGCCGCGAAGGCCATCGAAGCCGCAGGAGGCAAGGTCGAATAATGGCTTCGGGTCCCTCGAACATGGCAGGAATGCTCGGCAGCATGGGCCGGATGACGGAGCTCAAGAACCGGCTGCTGGTCGTTCTGATTGCGCTGGCGGTCTACCGCCTCGGCACGTTCATTCCCGTGCCCGGAATCAATCCGGACGCGCTGCTGCAGCTGATGGATCAGCAGCGCGGCACGATCGTCGACGTGTTCAACATGTTCTCCGGGGGCGCGCTCGGCCGCTTCTCGATCTTCGCGCTCGGCATCATGCCGTACATCTCTGCTGCGATCATCATGCAGCTGATGAGTCATGCCATCCCGCAGCTGCAGCAGCTGCGCAAGGAAGGCGAGGCCGGTCGTCGAAAGATCACGCAGTACACCCGCTACTTCACCGTCGTGCTGGCACTTTTCCAGTCCTTCGGCGTGGCGGCCGCGCTCCAGTCGCAGAGCGCCGGCGCCGGTCTGTCGGTGGTCATGACGCCGGGACCGAGTTTCATGTTCGCCGCGATCGTGACGCTGACCGCCGGCACCGTGTTCCTGATGTGGCTGGGTGAACAGGTGACCGAGCGGGGCATCGGCAACGGGATCTCGATCATCATCTTCGCCGGCATCGTGGCCGGCCTGCCCGCTGCCATCGGCAACACGCTTGAGCTGGTGCGGACCGGCCAGTTGGGGCCGCTGCTCGTGCTGTTCCTGATCATCATGGCGTTCGCCGTCACGGCCTTCGTCGTGTTCGTCGAGCGGGGCCAGCGCCGGATCACCGTGAACTACGCTCAGCGCCAGGGTCGCAAGGCCTACCAGAACCAGTCGACCCACCTGCCGCTGAAGGTCAACATGTCCGGCGTGATTCCGGCCATCTTCGCCTCTTCGCTGGTGCTGTTCCCGGCCACGATGAGTACCTGGTTCGGTCAGGCCGGCCAGTCGACCTGGCTGCAGCGCCTGGCCGACCAGCTGTCGCCCGGCCAGCCGGTGTACGTTCTGCTGTTCGGCGGCCTGATCGCATTCTTCTGCTTCTTCTACACCGCCATCGTGTTCAACTCGCGAGAGACAGCGGACAACCTGAAGAAGTCGGGTGCGTTCATTCCGGGGATTCGCCCGGGTCGCCAGACGGCGGAATACATCGACTACGTACTGACGCGGCTGACCGCGGTCGGTGCGGTCTACCTGGTTGCGGTCTGTCTGCTGCCGGAGTTCCTGATCATGCGCTACAACGTGCCGTTCTACTTCGGTGGGACGTCGCTGCTGATCATCGTCGTCGTGACGATGGATTTCATCGCCCAGCTCCAGGCGCACCTGATGTCGCATCAGTACGACAGCCTGCTGAAAAAGGCGAATCTGAAGGGTTACGGACGCTCCGGAGTCGTCCGCAGGTAAGGGCGACCTCCGCGGCCCGGTGCGCCGGCGCGGACGTCCAGAATCGACGTAGAGGAATGGAACAATGAAAGTTCAGGCATCGGTCAAGAAAATCTGCCGCAACTGCAAGATCGTGCGGCGCCGGGGTGTGGTCTTCGTGATCTGCACCGACCCGAAGCACAAACAGCGTCAGGGCTGAGTGCCGGGCTTGGAAAACGATTGAAAAACTGCTAATATTGCCGGTTTGCGTCGAGCAGGGTCTGCTCGAACGCTCCGGCAGCCGGAAACCACGAGGAACGAATTCATGGCTCGTATCGCAGGCGTTAATCTGCAGCCTAACAAGCACATCTGGGTTGCGCTGACCCAGATCTACGGCATCGGCCGTACCCGCGCCTACCAGATCTGCGAGGCGACCGGAGTCGATTCGTCGACTCGGGTTCGCGATCTGACAGAAGGCGAAGAAGAGAAGATCCGCCAGACCATCGGTGAGTTCACCGTCGAGGGTGATCTGCGCCGCGAAGTCGGCATGAACATCAAGCGACTGATGGACCTGGGCTGCTTCCGCGGTCTTCGTCATCGTCGCGGTCTGCCCGTTCGCGGGCAGCGTACCCGAACCAACGCGCGCACCCGGAAGGGTCCGCGTCGTCCGATTCGCTGAGGACTGAAGACGCATGGCCAAGCAGACCGCCAAGGGCAAGAAGAAGGTCAAGAAGACCGTGACCGACGGCATCGCCCACGTGCATGCCTCGTTCAACAACACCATCATCACGATCACCGACCGTCAGGGCAACGCACTGTCCTGGGCCACGTCGGGCGGGTCGGGCTTTCGCGGTTCGCGGAAGTCGACCCCGTTCGCCGCTCAGGTGGCTGCCGAAAACGCCGGCCGTGCTGCACAGGAATACGGCCTGAAGAACCTGGAAGTCCGCGTGAACGGGCCGGGCCCGGGCCGCGAGTCGTCGGTGCGTTCGCTGAACGCGCTGGGCTACAAGATCACCAACATCATCGACGTCACGCCGATCCCGCACAACGGCTGCCGTCCGCCGAAGAAGCGCCGCGTCTAGCAGCGCATCCGGGCTGAATCACTACCGAACGAGCGACACCGAAATGGCACGATACATTGGACCGACCTGCAAGCTGGCTCGACGCGAAGGCGTGGACCTGAGCCTGAAGAGCCCGGCACGCAGCCTCGACTCGAAATGCAAGCTCGAACAGCCGCCGGGCCAGCACGGCGCCGGCCGACGTCAGCGCATGTCCGACTATGCGCTGCAGCTGCGTGAGAAGCAGAAGGTGCGCCGCATGTACGGCGTGCTCGAGAAGCAGTTCCGCAACTATTACAAGAAAGCCGCTCAGCAGAAGGGCGCGACTGGCGAGAACCTGCTGCGTCTGCTGGAAGGTCGGCTGGACAACGTCGTCTACCGCATGGGCTTTGCGGTCACGCGGGCCCAGGCCCGCCAGATGGTGAGCCATCGCCTGGTCGAGGTCAACGGCGAGATCCTGAACATCCCTTCTGCCCAGATCCAGGCGGGGGACAAGGTGGCCGTTCGCGAGAAGGCCCGCAAGCATCTTCGAGTCCAGGAAGCCGCCACCGTGGCGCGTGAACTGGACATGGTTGCACCGTGGTGCGAGTCGGACCTCGAAAAGTTCGAGGGTACGCTCAAGGCACTCCCGGATCGCGACGACCTGCCGCCGGATATCAACGAAAACCTGATCGTGGAGCTGTACTCCAAGTAATCAGCGCCGGCCGGGGCGTACTCCGTACCCGGCATCCGGGTTTTTGAACGAGCAAGACGAATTGAGAGAGGCATTCATGTCGAGTGCGTATTCATTGATCGAAACGATGCTCAAGCCGAAGGGCCTGATCGTCGAAGAACTTTCGCCGCGTCGCGCCAAGGTCACGCTGGAGCCGCTCGAACGCGGATTCGGCCACACCCTGGGCAACGCGCTGCGGCGCGTACTGCTGTCGTCCATTCCGGGCGCGGCGATCACCGAGGCCGAGATCGACGGCGTGCTTCACGAGTACACCTCGGTCGAGGGGCTCCAGGAAGACATCGTCGAGGTTCTGCTGAACCTGAAGGGCATCGCGGTGCGTATGCACAATCGCGATGAAGCGACCCTGACCCTGGCAGCCGACAAGGTCGGGCCGGTCACGGCCGGCGATATCCAGCTGACCGACGATGTCGAGGTGGTCAACCCGGATCACGTCATCTGCACGCTGACCAAGAAGCAGAACCTGCGCATGCAGCTGAAGCTCACCAAGGGCGTGGGGTATCAGCCTGCAGCGACGCTGCGTTTCAACGAGGACGAATCGCGCACGATCGGCCGCCTTCAGCTCGACGCGTCGTACTGCCCGGTTCACCGCGTGGCCTACAGCGTCGAAAGCGCACGTGTAGCGCAACGGACCGACCTCGACAAGCTCGTGCTCGACATCGAGACCAACGGGACGATGTCCTGCGAGGACGCGGTCAAGGTCGCGGCCAGCATTCTGGTCGACCAGATGTCGGTGTTCGTCGACTTCATCGCCCGCGACAAGGACGAAGAAACCCGCGACGAACAGAGCTTCGATCCGGTGCTGCTGCGCCCGATCGACGATCTCGAGCTCACCGTTCGCTCGGCGAACTGCCTGAAGGCCGAGCATATCCAGTATGTGGGAGACCTGGTCCAGCGCAGCGAAACCGAACTGCTCAAGACGCCCAACCTGGGCAAGAAGTCGCTGACCGAGATCAAGACGGTCCTCGCGGCGCATGATCTTTCGCTGGGTACCCGGCTGGAGAACTGGCCGCCGTCCAACCTTGCGCGCGAATCTGCTTAAGGAGAACAACGATGCGCCATCGCAAATCGGGCCGCAAGCTCAACCGTAACTCTTCGCATCGCCAGGCGATGTTCAAGAACATGGCCTCCAGCCTGTTCAAGCACGAACTGATCAAGACCACGCTGCCGAAGGCCAAGGAACTGCGCCGCGTGGCCGAGCCGCTGATCACGATGGCGGGCGAGGACACGGTCGCGAAGCGTCGGCTGGCTTTTGCCCGCTTGCGCGACAAGGAAGCCGTCGGCAAGCTGTTCGGCGAACTCGGTCCGCGTTACCGGGAGCGTCCGGGTGGCTACGTCCGGATCCTGAAGTGCGGATTCCGGGCCGGCGACAAGGCGCCGATGGCCTACGTCGAGCTGGTCGATCGGCCGAATGCTCCTGGCGCCGAAGCCGCCGAGTAAGTTTTCCGGTTGAAGACCGGAGGTTCAGGAAGGCCCGGCCACTGTGCCGGGCTTTTTCTATGCGGCTCCACAGGGGGCTGCATTGCCCACGCTACAATACCTGCCTTGCCGTACCGGGGTCCGTCATGCGCAAGTTCCTGATCTTCGTTGCCGCACTGTTGATCGTGATGCTGGGACTGTGGGCCACGATTTCGATCGTGCTCGACGAGGCCCGGCTCAAGGCCATTGCAGTCGACCAGGTCCGTGAGCAGACCGGCCGCACGCTGGTCCTCGACGGTCCGCTGGAGCTCGATGTGTTCCCCCGCATCCAGCTTGTCGCGCGCGACGTCCGGCTGTCCGGCCCGGATGGCTACGAGGGTCCGGACCTGTTTCGCGCCGACGCGTTCCGGATGACCCTTGAACTCTGGCCGCTGCTGCGCGGGGTCGTCGAGACCGGGGCGGTCGAACTCGAGGATGCCGAGTTGCGCCTGCACACCGATCGCGGTGGGCGGTCCACGCTCGACGGTCTGCTGCCGGCCGACGATGGCACGGCAGCCGCAGACGCCGGTCCACCCGAAGAGCGCCCGGACCTCCAGATCGAAGCGGTCCGCCTGGACAACGTGCGCCTGGTCGTCAGCGAGAACGGCGCCGACGAGGTCCAGGAATTCCTGTTACGGCGGTTCGAGATCGATGCGTTCCGCTTCGACGCCGACGTGCCGTTCCTGTTCCGCGGCCAGCTCGGCGATCCGCCGATCCTGCGTGAGATCGAACTCACCGGCCGGGTCAATGTGCCGCGCGGTCCGGGTCCGATCCAGTTGAAGAATCTCGAGCTCGAAGCGCTCAGTGGCGAACTCGAGCTGGCGCTCCAGGGGGCCCTGGAACTCCAGCCCGGGGACGTCACCATGGCGACGCTTTCCGACGGTCGAGTCCGGATCGGCGACGATGAGGTCCTGGTTTCGCTGGAATGGCATGGGACGCCGCGACCGCGGGTCTCGGCCTCGTTGCGCGGCGACTCGCTCGATGTCGACGCTTTGCTGGCCCTGCTTCCGGGAGTCGGCCCTGCTGATCCCGACGACGAATCGATTCCCCCGCTGCTGATTTTCCGCGACATCGACGCCGAGGCCGACCTGGTCCTGGCGGCGATGCAGATCGGCGGCCTGGCGCTTGCCGACGTCGAGGCCCGGCTTGTCGCTCGCGACGGGGTGGTCCGGCTGGACCCGCTCGAAGCCGCCCTCGACGGCGGTCGAATCGATGCGAGCGCGGAACTGGACGTAACCACCGATCCGCCGGTGCTGGACCTGCGGCCGCGATTCGAACTCGACAGCCTGTCCGAAGCGCTTGCGCCCTGGGGGCTGGGCCGCTTCCTGTCGGGTTCGGGGGCGCTGGCCCTGCAGCTGACCGGTCGCGGCGTCACGCCCGATGCCGTGCTGGCCTCGCTCGATGGAACGGGTCGCTACGATCTTCGCGACGGCGCCATCGAGGGCCTGGACCTGGATGCCATGGTCGATGCGCTGGTCGCCCGCGACATCGCGGCCGCGGTCGGTCAGGGCCTCGGTGGCCGCACCCGATTTCGCGAGTTCGCAGGGCCGCTTTCGATCGACGACGGCGTGGTCGACCTCAGCGGGTTGACTCTGTTGACCGAGAAGCTCGGCGTCGGTGGAACGCTGGCGCTGGATCTCGATGGCCTGGCGCTCGACGGTCAGCTGCGGCTGGCCGGGGAACGGCTGGAGCGGGTGCCCGTGCGGCTGAGCGGTACGCTGACCTCACCCGAACTCACGCCGGACCTCGGCGAGGCATTGCGTGACGAGGCCTCGCGGCGTGTCATCGACTGGCTGCGATCCCGAAACGACGACGAGGCCCCCGATCCGGATGACGGCTGATCGCGAACCCGCGGCGACGGCGTCGTCCGGATTGCCGGTGCCGTTACTGGCCGGGCTCGGCGCGTACGGGCTCTGGGGCCTGGTCCCGCTGTATTTCAAGCTGGTCCAGGCTGCCGGCGCCGACGAGATCATCGCCCATCGCGTCGTCTGGTCGGTGGCCATGCTGGCCCTGGTGTTGCTGCTGCGTCATCGTGGACACTTCCTGGCCCAGGTGCGCATACCGGCCCGGGTTGCCCGGGCGCTGCTGCTGTCCGGATTGCTGGTCGCGATCAACTGGCTGATCTTCGTCTACGCGGTCAATACCGATCGAATCCTGCAGACCAGCCTCGGCTATTTCATCAACCCGCTGGTCAGCGTGCTGCTGGGTACGCTGGTGTTGGGCGAGCGGATGCAGCGCGCCCAGGGCATCGCGGTCGTTCTGGCCGCGGCCGGAACGGTCTACCTGGCCGTTCGCATCGGGCATCCACCGTGGCTGGCGCTGGGCCTGGCGGCCAGCTTCGGGCTGTACGGCCTGGTGCGCAAGGTCACCGACGTCGGCCCGATGGTCGGTCTGTTCTGGGAGACGCTGATGATGATGCCGGTCGCGCTGCTCTGGCTGCTGTTGCTCGATGGCCGCGGCGAGATGGTGTTCGGGTCCGTCGAAGGCTCGCTGGACGTGCTGCTCATCGGCGGTGGGCTGGTGACCGTGGTCCCGTTGCTGCTGTTCGCCACTGCCGCCCGCGGCCTGCCGCTGATCACCGTCGGCCTGATGCAGTACATTGCGCCTTCGATGTCGTTCTGCCTGGCCGTCTTCCTGTTCCGCGAACCGTTCACCGTCCACCACGCCGTCGCCTTCGGCCTGATCTGGGCGGCGCTGGCGCTGTACTCGGCGTCGGCCTGGCGGCATGCTCGGCTACAGCGTCGGCTGGCGCGCGCGCCGGTCGAACCGCCCCCGGCTCCGGCGGGGGTGCGTCCATGAGCGCCGTCGATCCGACCCGTGACCGCGACCCGAGCCGCAACGTCCGTTCGCTACGTGCGCTGAGCCCGTTCCTGCTTCGCTACCGCCTCCAGATCGGCCTGGCGGGGTTGTTCCTGGTCCTGGCTGCGGCCGGCACGATGGCCATCCCGGCCGCCGTCGGGCAGGTCATCGACCGCGGATTCATGGCCGAAGACCCCGAGACCATCGACCGCTGGTTCTGGCTGCTGTTCGGTGCCGCGACCGTCATGGCGGTGGCCGGGGGCCTGCGCTTCTACTGGGTGTCCTGGCTCGGTCAGCGCATCGTGACCGACCTTCGCGAGTCGGTCTATCGCAGGATCATCCGGCTCGGCCCCGAGTTCTTTGCCACGACCCGCACCGGTGAGGTGCTATCGCGACTCAATACCGACACCACGCTGGTCGAATCGTTGATCGGCTCCAGCGCTTCGGTGGCCATCCGCAACCTGCTGATGCTGATCGGAAGCTCGGTGCTGCTTGTCGTTACCGCGCCCTCGCTGGCCGGCGTCATCGGCGGGATGATCGTTCTGGTCATGCTGCCGGTCGCCATACTGGGGCGCTGGGTCCGTCGGCTTTCGCGACGCGGGCAGGACGCCGTCGCCGATTTCTCGGCCCACGGCGATGAAACGATCAACGCCGTTGCCACGGTCCAGGCCTTCGCCCAGGAATCGCGCGAGGCCGATACCTTCCGCGACCAGGTCGAACATGCCTTCGTCGCCCAGCGCGACCGGATTCGTGCGACCACGCTGCTGATCGTGCTCGTCATTCTGCTGACGTTCGGCTCGGTGACCTTCGTGCTCTGGCTCGGCGCGCGCGCCGTGCTCGACGGTACCCTGACGCCGGGCCAGCTTAGCCAGTTCGTGCTCTACGCGCTGCTGGCGGCCGGCTCCACCGCGTCACTCAGCGAGGTCTGGGGCGGTGTGCAGCGAGCGGCCGGAGCAATGGAGCGGCTGGCCGAGCTTCTGGAGGCCGACGACACCCGAAGACTGGCCGAGCGTCCGGTTGCAGTGCCCGACGGTCCGCTCGGCCTGCGTTTCGACCGGGTTCGCTTTGCCTATCCATCGCGTTCCGACCACCCGGTTCTGCATGATCTTTCGTTCGAGGTCCGACCCGGCGAAACCGTGGCCCTGGTGGGCCCGTCGGGGGCCGGCAAGAGCACGATCTTCCAGCTGATCCTCCGCTTCTATGACCCCGACGGCGGGCGGTTGCTGCTCAGCGGCGCGCAGGCCGAGGTCGACCTCAAGGACATCGACCCGGTCGATCTGCGCGACGCAGTCGGCCTGGTCAGCCAGGACATCGCGCTGTTCTCCGGGACGGCGGCCGACAACATCCGCTACGGCCGTCCCAGGGCCGAGCTGGACGCCGTGCGCACGGCCGCGCGACTGGCCCATGCCGAGCCGTTCATCGACGCCCTGCCGGAAGGCTACGAGGCGTTTCTCGGCGAGCGTGGAGTCCGGCTGTCCGGCGGTCAGCGCCAGCGCATGGCGATTGCACGAGCGCTGATCAAGACCCCGGCCATGCTGCTGCTCGACGAGGCCACCGCCAGCCTCGATGCCGAGAGCGAGCGTTTGGTCCAGCAGGCCATCGACGAAGCCAGCCGCGACCGCACCGTGCTGGTGATCGCCCATCGCCTGGCCACCGTCCGGCGCGCCGATCGCATCCTGGTCATCGACCAGGGCGAACTGCGCGCGGAAGGGACCCACGAAGAACTGCTCGAGCGCTCGCCGCTGTACGCTCGGCTGGCCCGCTTGCAGTTCGCGGACTCCAGCGCGGAACCCGCGGCCGCCGATACAATCCAATCCAACTGAACCGCGTCGCGCAACCGTACCGGAGACCGACCATGCTGCACCTTCGCTTTCGCCTGCTCCTGCTTTCGCTCACGGCCCTGTTCGTGCTGGCCGGCTGCGCCACGACCAAGTCCGACGCCGTGCTCACCGCCGATGCGCGCGCGGCCATCGTCCGCTTCGTCGACCGTGATCCGGGGCTGAAGTCGATCATGCGCATGGCTACGCAGTGTTCCCCAGCCTCGGCAAGGGCGGCCTCGGCGTCGGCGGTGCCTACGGCAACGGCATCGTGTTCGAGCGCGGCGACCCGATCGGCCGCACCCGGATGATCCAGGGCACCGTCGGTTTCCAGATCGGCGCGCAGAATTTCTCGATGATCATCTTCTTCCAGGACGAAGCGGCCCTGACCACCTTCCAGCGCGGCAACTTCGAGTTTTCCGCCCAGGCCACGGCGATCGCCGCATCGGCCGGCGTGGCCGCGACCACGAGTTACGAGAAGGGCGTTGCGGTGTTCATTCTCGGCCGCGGCGGCCTGATGGCCGAGGCGTCGGTGGGTGGGTTGAAGTTCGACTATTCGCCGCTGTAGGCGGTTGCAGGCCGGGGCGGCCGGCGGGCCGCTCTGCGCTTTTGCTGAGGTTTCTGTAGCCCGGGTAAGCGAAGCGCACCCGGGGGGTTGCCAGGTTCTTCATTGTCGAAAGCGTATCGCCCTTTTCGCGTCGCTACTTTTTTTGGGATCAAGAACGACTTCAAAGTCAAAGGCGTTTCGCCGCCCGCTTCGCGGGCTGATGCGACCTACTTTTGTCGCAACAAAAGTAGGCAAAAGTGCTTTACCGAACATCGCCGCCCGGCCTGCGGCCGGGTGCCCTCCGGTGCTCCCGGCTGGCGGGGTCCGTCGAACTCGCTTCGTTCGCTTGCGCTCTCTACGCTCAGACATGCGACGGCCCTCTTTCCGCCATCCGGTCCGCGCCTCCGGCGGCGCTGACGGCGGGGGCAAGTCAAAGGCCAACCCTCGCCGAGCAAAGCACCTCGCTTCAACTATTCTCCGAGAATGGCTCGAGATTTTCGCTTTCGATCAAAACCGCAGCCTGCGCCTGGCACAGAGCCGGACCCAGGGCGACACACGTGACGCAGGCAATGGTTTCAGGCCCCCTCAAGGGCGAACCCGAGCGCAGCTCGGGCGCGATTGCCTGAAAAGCGCTTTTGGTTACGCTTGTCATGACAATCGTCGCCACAAAAGCAACTCGCATCAGCCCGCGAAGCGGGCGGTGAAACGCCTTCGACTTTGGAGCGTCAATCACCTGCCACTTCGACCGCATCGCTTGGATGCAGCGAACGCAGAAACACTCGTCATCATTCAAGAACGAACCAACCCCGATTTGACGCCCACCCGTCAAACTGACCGATGTGAAAACCGAAAACCTCCTCGAACCCTCCGCCGGCGGCCTCTACTGCGCCGCCGGCGACTTCTGGATCGATCCGCTGCGCCCGGTGCCGCGCGCGATCATCACGCACGCCCACGCCGACCACGCGCGGGGCGGTTCCGAGGAGTACCACACCGCCGAATCGAACTGCGCGATCCTCGCCGCGCGGATCGGCGCGGGATCGGACGACAAGGACGAAGCCGGGTACGAGGCCGGGAACGATCGACCGGATCACCACGGCCACGCCTGGGGCGAGGCGTTCGAGTTCGGCGATACGCGGGTCACGCTGTTTCCGGCCGGCCACATCCTCGGCTCGTCGTGGGTGCGCATCGAATCCGAGCATGGAACCTGGGGCGTCTCCGGGGACTTCAAACGGGCGCCGGACCCGACCTGTACGCCGTTCGAACCGGCCGACTGCGATGTATGGGTCACCGAGTGCACCTTCGGGCTGCCGGTGTATCGATGGCCGAAACCTCGCCAGGTCATCGACCAGGTCGAGGCGTGGTGGGACGAGTGCCGGGCAGCCTCCAGGCCGGCGGTGCTGTTCTGCTACGCGTTGGGCAAGGCCCAGCGCGTTTTGGCCGAGCTGGCTGCGCGCCGCCCCGACATGCGGGTCTGGCTGCACGGGGCGATGCGGCCGTTGACCGAGATCTATCGCGAGCAGGGGGTTCGGCTGCCGGAGGCCTTCCTGGTCAGCGAGGCCGGGAAGGGAGAGAAGTTCGCCGGTGAACTGGTGCTGGCGCCGCCGTCTGCGGCCGGGTCGACCTGGATGCGGCGCTTTCCGAAGCACTCGGCCGGGTTCGTGTCCGGGTGGATGCGGATTCGCGGCAATCGGCGCCGGCGCGGCTACGACCGCGGTTTCGTGTTCTCCGACCACGCCGACTGGCCGGCCCTGATCGATACGGTCCGCGACCAGAACGCGAGCCGGGTGATCACCATCCACGGCAACGGCGAATCGCTGGCCGGCTATCTGAACGCGCAGGGCCTCTCCGCCGAGGCCTGGAACCTGCGCGCGACGTTGCGCGACGACGTATGAGTGCGGCGCAATGAAGCGCTTCGTCGAACTGTTCCGCGCGCTGGACGGCACGACCGCGACCAACGCCAAGGTCGCGGCGCTGAAGGCCTACTTCAAGGATGCCGAGCCGCGCGACGCCGCATGGGCGGTCTATTTCCTGACCGGTCAGCGTCTCAAGCGGCTCGTCAACACCCGGGAACTGCGCGAATGGACCGCCGACAAGGCCGGGCTGCCGTTATGGCTGGTCGAGGAAAGCTACGAGCACGTCGGCGACCTCGCCGAGACCATGACCCTGTTGACGCCCGAGCCTGAATCATCGGAGGCCGAGTTGCCGCCTTT